>Ga0116156_10001944_pt1 | contig 19268 bp, 11 predicted proteins | sample AD_UKC045_MetaG_FD_89891 | JGI IMG/M metagenome (GOLD analysis project Ga0116156, IMG submission 89891) | Active sludge microbial communities of municipal wastewater-treating anaerobic digesters from USA - AD_UKC045_MetaG | ecosystem: Engineered > Bioreactor > Anaerobic > Digestate | place: USA... | reverse complement strand
GCTTTCCCACACCGTCGTGGCCCCTGCTTCCAGCATCGGATCGTAATACTTGTGAATCGCCTCGATAATAATCTTATCCGCATAGCCCATTTTCTCCATGGCGGCAAACAGGTACATCGCCACAAAGGGAGAACCCACCTGCGTCATGTCCTTGGGGGGATTGAGCATTTTGTCCAGCACAATACTCTTGCGATCCTCCGGAACCACGTCGTATAAAAGGCTCAAGAAGCAATTGTGTATGGAATAGTTGGTGCTGACCTTGCCGTCTTCATGGACGCTGTCGGGATACGCGCCTGCTTCCGGATTCCACACGTCATTGACCGCTTTCTTCAGCGAATCGCGGTAGTGCGCCAGCCATTCCGTATCCTGCGTGCTGCCAATAGCCTCCGCACAGCGCAAGGCGGCATCGGCCGCGCCCGCGGCGAGAATGCTGTTGTACACCACGGTGCTGTGACCGCTGTCGATGTTCGTCCAGTCAAAGAAATTCCAGAAGGGCACGCTGAACAGGCCTTGTTTGTCGGTATAATTCGAAGCATTCCGCAAATTTTTGACCAGATATGGGTAGATCCATTCGACAAATTCCTTGTCCCCCGACCATGAATAGTAATCCCACGCCATGATACCCCACAGGAAGCCGAACGACGGAATGATTACTTCCCACGTCGAAGGCACCTGCGATTGAATTAGCGGATAGCGATCCAGCGAACGCGCAATAAGCTTGAGACAGCGCTTGCCCAGATCGCCGCTGCCAAACGCGGTATACGAAAGCAGGGATTCATTGCGCGAATCACCCACCCAGAGGGTCTGTTCGTAGAGCGGGCAATCCGTATAGGTGTCTTCCATGCACAGTTTCAAAGTGCGCGCCGAAATCTCCCACGTTTTGGTGAGCTTGGGATCGCTGCACGCAAAACGTCCCTCCGGCTGCACCGGATAGGTGGACTCGATCAGCCGGAATGCTTTCAGCGTGGCCGGGCGCGTCTGATGGCGCAGCGTGATGAAAAGATATTGTTGCGAACGGCGCATCAGGCTGGTGAAGCGGTTCACCCCCTCCGAACAAATGTAGCGCATGCCGTTCCGGTAGCGCTCCGTGTCCTGCACCCGCCCATCCGGCGCGATATACTCCACGCCGAAAATATCCACTATCAGGCCCGCTTCCGCATCAATTTCAAACTGGTAAAAACCGATATCCTGCTCGCCCAGATCATAAATAAGCTCCACATCGCCTGCACTCGAAGGATTCACGGTGCAGACACCGCCTTCCTTCAGGAGGGCTTCGGGCGTTTCCACCACCGCCTTCGCATCCTTCACCACTTCACGCGTTTTGAACAGGAAATAGGAGGCCTCCGTCCACTCACCGGGCTGAATACTTCGCGCCTTATCCGCGAGCCGGCCCGTAAACCCTTCCTGCGTGGCGCTGTTTTGGAGATGGTCCTTAAGCGCCTCTTTAATGGGCCGCTCAATCTCCCGCCGTTGGTCATTCGACAACAGCGACCAATCCAGATCGCTATATAGAACCGGTTCAAGATCGAATGCCGTATAACACCACGGCGCGCTTTCATTATTGTCCTTCGGATTTTTCAACACCAGCGGTTTATCCGCCTTGATGTGTATCTCCGTATCGCTCCGCCAATGACCGAAATATTCCGTCAGGGCGCAGAAGACAAAATGCTGGCCCGGCTCCAGGGCAAAAACGTTATCCATGGCGGACTGACCGTCCACCCGCACGGCGTTTCCATCCGCATTGATGGTAAGCACGCCTCCTTGCGGCATATTGGCCACCGTGGCGTACGCCCCGGTAATCGCACACTTGTTATTGGCCTCCAACACGCCCTTGACCGCCCAACAGGACGTGGGGAAGATAAAGGTTTGTCCTTCACTCCGCTTTACCACCTGGGCGCCAGCAAATTTCTTTAAGGCAAACGGTTTTCGGGTGAGCAGCGGACAATCCCTCGGTTCAAGGTTCTTCCAGGGGCCTTCCCCTGCCGGATACCGCACCACCGCTGGTGTGAAGGCGCCGGTATCGGCATTGCGCGCGTCATAAATCTCAAATGGCCCCAACTGCACCGACTGCTTGGGCGCATATTTTGCCCACGCCGGCGCTTCCCGCACCTCCCATGTGGCATCGGTCACAATCTGAACCGGATCGCCTTGTTGTGGCTGCGCATCCAACTGTGCGAGCAGCCCGGCCTCCTGCGGAAGCTGATGGAAGGTGCCAATGCCGAAGAATTTCGCAATCACGCGGATTTCGTTCTTGCCGGGTTTGAGATAGGGCGCCACATCGATCACGTCGTATTGATAATGCTCCGGCCAACTACGGCTCGGACCGTCATTCACCCATTCTCCGTTCACATACAGCCGGTAATAGGTATCAGCCGTAATTCGAAGCACCGCGGACTTAACCTCCGGGAGATCAAATTGCTTGCGCGCCTCGATGGTGTCGTTATACCCGCCGTAGTCCGTGCGTTCCTGCCAAATCCACGCCGCGCGCCATGCCGAAAGTTCCGCCGCATCCGCAGGGGAGGCTGTAAACAACATACTCGAAATCAAAATACTCGCATTCACCATGATAGATCCCATGTCTTGCTTCTTTTCCTGGTTGGAGTTGATACACTACACAATGAAACCGTAAGTGTAAATAGGGGGAATCTTCAGGTCAAGAAATAGAAAACAAGAAATAGACCCAGATATTTGCACACTCCTCTTAGGAATAATAATTTTAGCTTGCCCGCATCAGATCAAATCAAGAAACTCGTCAACAGTGAGCCCCGCATGTCCGATCAGTGCGCGCAATGTGCCCACGGATAGCTCTTTGTGTTGTGGGATGGAGAGATTGACACGCACCCCAGGTTTCGTCATTACAAGATGACTTCCGACCTGCCCCACCGCGTTCCATCCGGCGTGTTGAAACGCTTTGGCTGCTTCTTTACCGGAGATATTATTGAGACGGCCCATGGCCGTTACACGGCCACGACTACAGGCGGTTGACAGGAATTCTCGGAAAGTGCCGCAGCCGCTTTTTGATCTTCCGCCCAGAGCCACGCCGTAATCGCTTCACGGATATTCACAAGGGCTTCTTCTTCAGTGCGGCCTTGCGAAACACAACCAGGCAGGGCGGGACATTCAACCACAATCCACCCATCTTCTGCCTGTTCCATTTTCACATGAAAGACCATGAATATAATTCCTTGTTCACTTTTTCTCAACCATTATAGCACGAGCAATGGCAATTTTCCTGAATATCACAATGCTTTGCCAAGTGAATAGGAAAACGGGGTTATTTGGCATTCAACCATTCAATCAATGAGAGCACGGCATTGCCTTCTTTTTTGAGGTTAAGTGCCTGAATAACCACTGATCCGTCTTTTGTGGCGGATTTAGGGACGTCATATTCCAGCCAGCGGCCTTCGGAAAAGTTTTCGATGGCGCCCAGGGAAACGCCATCCACGTTTATTTCTTCCCTGCGCCCGCCGTAAAAACGATCCGGGTCAATGACAAAGAGCCGAAGTTTTCCGGCCGACTTTTTCGGCACGTCAAGGCGAATCCGCAGTTCGGTCTCGTGGGCGCGGCAATGGTATACCGGTGGGAGCCAGTGCGGTCCCCAAGCGCTCAAAAAGCCCTGTTCCACCTGAACGCCGAAACCTTTGGCCGCCTGGATCACTTCATTTCCCTGTACGCCGCATTTCATGGAGAATTTCAGCGTTTCCGGAAGCGGCGCGGGATGCTCAACCAAAATCTGGACGGTTTGGCCTTTGATGGACACCGGCTCGCCATTTTTCACCGTCCGCACTGGTTGGAACGGCTCATAGAGGTCCGCCTCGGTCACATTGCCCGTTAAGAATTCCCAGAAATACAAACGATCATTGGCGGATGTATTGGATACTGCAATCGCACGCTGGTCCGTTTTACAGTGGCCATGAACACGATACGGCAACGCTGCGGCGTTGGCGGGGACATATTTTGGCGAAGGTTCCCCCTGCCCCGCCGTTACTTCCTTGATCCGCGCGTCCATCGTGTCGTAGTACTTCCCGAGAAACACAATATCGGCCAATTCCGTGCGGAGCCGCTGCACTTCCTTGATGTACCCGCCGATCGTGCGATATTGAGGATTTCCAAGCGTATTCTGGTAGGAATCCGGCTCCATGCAAATGACCGCACCCGTCAATACCGCGCCGTTTACCCCATTGAAATCCAGCGGGGCGGAAACATGCTGGCACGCGGTCCATTCCGGGAACACATACCGCAGCGGCGCGATATCATTTCCTGCCGCATTGCGATAGAACACGTCCACGAAAGGAATCAGGCGGTCCTGGCTGGCCTCGGAGGCGAAGCAAAAATCCGGATTCACGGCGCGGCACGCCTCGCGCGCACGGCCCATGGCCTGCACCAAACCTTCACACAACGCCACGTCGGGCTTGAGCGTGTTGCGCGGGTTGAAATCCAGCGCGGACCCCGCCACCACCTTGTCGATCTGCAATCCGTTCGCGCCAGACTTTGCAATCTCGACAAACTGCTTCTCCAAAATCTTTTCAAACTCAGGAACCACCGACGCCAGCATGTGCCGGCGCACACTGAGCCCCAGCCGCGCGGTGAGCGTACTCTCGCCCCACGCCATCCAATTCGGCGTCTTACCGAACGTGTCTTGATGCGTATATGCCTGAAGTTCGTTGCGGTACCATTCCGTATTGCAATCCATGACGTTGTAATTGGCGAAGACCAGCACCTTGTCACCATGCCCGTTGATGGAATGCATCAGTTCGAGGAATCCCTGCCAGCCTCCCAGCTTCTCTTCCGGCACATAGGCGGGATAATCGCGCTCGATGCCGCCCTTGTCCCAGCCGATCAACTCATTGCAATGAATCCCGCAGGCATGCGCGTCCTGGGTCCACTGATCATAGGTTTTGTAGTCGGCGATGATTTTGTCTTCCGGCTGATACAAAATCGAAGTGAACCATGCGCTTTCCTTGCGAAGCCAACTGTCCGATTTGTCGAACGGGAAATGTTCCAGAAACCATTCTCGATACCCTAGCGAGGCCTTGTGCCAATCGCCCTGATGCAGCCGCAGGATAAACTCGCCACTCTCAAGCGTTTCACCCGATTTTATGTATGGATAACGCACATGCGAAAACACCAACCCCACCGGCGCGCCACCTGCTTCCTCCGGCGTCATCCAGGTGCGGTCGGGCCGCCCGCTCGTGGTTGGATACAGGTACGTGTGCCAGGTGCTCAAGCGGAACGTGATGTCGTGATACCCCATGTAGAGTCCGCGGTCCATTTCCGCGTTATAGAGGTCCCACCATGGCATCACCATACCGGGATAACTGGTGGAGAATTCCGCGGCTTCCGCGCCTAGGCCGCGTCCGCCGGGAAACCATTGAAACAAGGGCGTGGAATGACCGCAACTCGTGTAATGGGGAATTGCGGTCATCGGCATTCCGGATTTCCCGAAATTGGTCCAGCCGCCAATCCTGGGGAACCAGAACTCGGCGATGGGATACTCCGTAGGATTGGTCAGTTTCGCACGGAATTTAATCGTATCGCCGTCTAACATGATGCTGTAGTTCAATTCGATGGGATACTCGCCCCGTTCGGAGGTCATCGCCTCAAACCGCACATCAATTTGCTTTTTAGAAGCCTTCACGGAGGCCACATGCTGCTTCTCGCCGTCGATATAGTTCGCCCCGTACTCCGGCAGGGGTAGCCCAATCCGGAAATTGGCCGCCAGCCGTTGCTCTTCGATCAACTCTATGGACAGACTCTTCACCACCAACGATTCGATCACGCCACTGTTTGAATTTACCCCGATGGAGAAATAGTCATTCTCGATGGTTACCAAGGAGGCAGAGGTATCCTGTGCATGGCTGTATAAAGAAATACCTGCACAAAGAAAAACGACGAGGAAGGCTGGAGAAAACATTTTCATGAGAATGCCGCTCCTTTGGTTCTTAATACATATGCGCTCGTTCTGCGTGAGTATATATGCTCGTTCCCACGTTCCACTTAGGAACGCACTTGCTTTGTGAAGAGATGCGCTACAGCGCCAGGTCCATTTCGCGCATGACTTCGCGGATGCCGCAAAGCAATCCTTTGACATCCGCCTCCAGGATGCGCCCAATGTTCCCGATGCGGAAACAATCGGCATTGCTGACCTTGCCGGGATAAATGACCAGGTCGCGGGCATTCAGCCGCTTGTAGAATTCATCGAAAGACCACTTGGGATGATCGGGATACAAGAACGAGGTGATGATATATCCCTGCAATTCAGGCTTGAGATATTCCTTAAAGCCAAGCTCGCGCATACCCTCGACAAGCGTTTGATAGTTCTTATAGTACCGGGCGGCGCGGCCTTCGACACCTCCCTCGGCTTCAAGCTCCAATAATGCCTGATGGAAGGCCAGCAATACATGCGTGGGCGGCGTGAACCGGAATTGCCCATTGCCTTCCAGGCCTTTCCACTGATCAAGGAGATTCAGGCTCAAGCTGCGCGCCCAGCCTTCGGTTTCCAACAATGCTTCTTTACGTGCAATGATAAATCCGAATCCCGGCACCCCTTCAATACATTTGTTGGCGGACGATACCAGATAATCAATATGCGCTGCGGCGATGTTCAAGGGCACCGCTCCGAAACTGCTCATGGCATCCACAAAATACCGCGCTCCCGCCGCCTTGGCCAGCGCGCCAATCGTCTGAATCGGATTGATAATGCCGGTGGTCGTTTCGCAATGGACAATGGCCACGTGTGTGATCAATCCGACAAAATGTTTTAAGGTGGATTCAATTTCTTTCGCGTCCGGCAGACTGTCCTCCGGGTATTCCAGCGCTTCGAATTCGATCTTGAGCGTCTTGCACATTTTAATCATGCGCTGACCGTACGCACCGTTCACAATGATGAGCACTTTACCGTCGGGCGGCACGCACGAGGAGAATACCGATTCGATGGCAAAGGTGCCGCTGCCCTGCATGGGGATGGCTTCATACTCACCGGGTTTTGCCCCCGCCAATGCCACGAGCCGCTCCCGAATTGAGCGGATCACACTGATGAACTCAAAATCACGCGATCCCAGATCGCGCAGCAGCGCCTGTTTCACCGTCCGGCTTGTCGTCAGCGGCCCCGGCGTAAATAGGATTTTGTCTTTCCACCCTGGAACATTTCCCTTTGTACTCATTGCACTTCTCCTTCAGCCCGCTTACGGGCGTTATTCCGATGCGCCGTATGCAATCGCCACGCCACCACAATCATCAACACGGCAAATACAATACTCATGCCAAGCGTCACTATGTTCGCATTCTGAATATTCTGCGTCATATCTTCCCCCTTCATCAGCTTGCCTATCCATAGCTCCTGAATCACCGGCCCCGCGCTGCCGATAGCATTCACAATCCCGGCCACCGCCACCCCGTTCGCTTCCCCCGCCACCGCAATTGCCGCCGCGCCCGTAAGAAGGCTGTCAGGTCCATACACCATGAACCCCACAATGCCAAAGCACAACGCCACCAAAATGGGATTTGAACCCGCATAGATCACCGCGACATAACCAAAGATGGCGCCAATGGCCATGACAAAGGAAAGCACCGCCCAATTGCCCTTGAACACCCGGTCCAATGCCCAGCCCGCGATGATGGTGCCTACCACCCCGGTCAGATCAAACCCCATAGACCAGTAACTTGCCTGCCCCACACCCAGTCCCTGAAGATTCAAAAATGCCGGCAGCCATGAATCCAGCGCATACCGCAGGAACTTGATGCACAAATAACTCATCCCCATGGTGAGCACCAGCGGATTCAACGCAATTCGCATGTAATCGCCAAAGGAAACATGCGCCTCCTGCGAGGCTTGTATGGCATGGTGATCCTTTGTCGTCTTTTCCACAATGGGATCTAACCCAACATCTTCCGGTTCATTCCATTGCCACTTGTACAACAACCACCAAGTAAGCAGGGTGAGGGCGGTGAGCCCAGCAAAGGCCCAGCGCCATCCCCAATAGGCTAAGATCATCCCGCCCAAGGACTTGTATACAATATTGCCTACAATGTGGTTTGTGGTCCACCACCCCATAATCGTGCCGCGTTCATTATCCCGCAACCAAGATGCTACCGCCCCGATGCATCCCGGCCAGCCTGTAGCCTGCACCAATCCGTTGACAAACATAAACGCCAGAAATAGATAGAAGGAGTTGCCCAGGCCAAACACAATGCTGCAGAGCATCGAAACGCCCAGCCCTGTCAACAGAATGAACCGCGGGCCCCACTTCCGCCCGGCAAAACCGCTGATAAACTGCCCAATCATGTAGGCAAAAAGAAACGCCGCCCAAATATACGCCGTGTCCCCCAATTCCCAGCCAAGATCAGCCGCCATCGAGGTCTTGCAGATGGTAAACGTTTTTCGGGTCAGGTAGTACCCAATATACCCAATGTAGGTGGCCGTCAAAATGCGCCAACGCCACATTTGTTGCTCGCGCGTTAATGTAGAAGCCATACTGCCTTTCTCCTTCCTAACAGAACCAGAACGCTAACCATACCATAGTAAAAGCCAAAAGCGTTAATTATTGCGGGCAATTGCGAAAGAGTCTTTTTCTCAAAAGCACATCGGATACGGGGCAACGTCCACGCCCAAACCTTTGCCTTTTCATTTGTCCGGATGAGAAAAAGGACTTTCGCAAATGCCCCCTTGACCAAAAAACAGGGATGTTGACAAATTGCGCGTTCCGGCATAGAGTTGAAGGGCAAATCGTTAAACACATAACAAGGAGCCGAAGCCATGCGTTACTCCTCAGCCGCGTTAGCCATAACACTGTTTACGTTGTGCCTGTGCTTAATGGGATGCCCGAAAAATCCCGTCTTGGGGATCTCCGCACAAGGATATGATTTCGGAACCAGTTCCGGGCCCTGGACCTTTTACATCTGGAATGATACCGGCAATGGCAGCACTTTGTCGTTCACGGTGTATGCCAGCCATGCATGGATTCAGCTCAGCATTGGCGGCGGAGAGAGCGGCAATCCCGATGACCCGGTAGCCATCCAGGTTACCATCAACCGTGCCGCTCTCCAGCCCGGAGAAAACACGGGACAGATCATTATTGAGTCCAATGGCGGCACAGACGAGATTGACATCTCCGCGACCGGCGAGGAAGCCGAAGGCGAACCGGAAGGCGAAGGCGGTGAAGAGGGAGAGGTGGAAGGTGAGGGGGCCGAAGAAGGACAAATCGAGGGAGAAGGCGCTGAAGAGGGGGAACAAGAAGGTGAAGGACAAGAAGAGGGAGAAGCAGGACCCGTTTTAGGCATTTCTTCCCGAAGTCATGACTTCGGAACCGGTTCCGGGCCCTGGACGTTTTTCGTCTGGAACGACACCACGAACGGAAGCACGCTCGCTTTTGCCGTATATGCGGACCAAGCATGGATTCAACTCAGCGTCGTGGGGGGAGAGAGCGACAACCCCGAGGATGAAGTGGCCATTCAAGTCACCATCAACCGCGCCGCCCTGCCGGATCCGGAAAACTTCGGGCATATCACCATCGATTCCGATGGCGGCATGGGCGAGGTTGACATTTCCGCCACGGGAGAAGAAACCGAAGGCGAAGAGGAAGGACAGATCGAAGGTGAAGGGCAAGAAGAAGGAGAAGGGCAAGAAGAAGGCGAGGGTCAAACGGAAGGCGAAGGTGAAACAGAAGGGCAGGCCAGCCCTGACGATGATCTGATCTTCATCCATCACTCCGTAGGCCAGGACTGGCTCGATAACAGCCTGAATGACGCGCTGCTGGCCAAAGATTACATCGACGAGCGCAACGACATCACGTACGGAACCATGATGTCCGCCGATTCCGGACGTCCTGATTCGTTGGGTGATGTGCCCGGCGACAACACGGACATGCACCACTGGATTCTATGGTTCAACGATTATCTGCACCACGTTCTTTCGTGGGATTGCGCAGACGGCGTGAACCGGATTGTGATGTTCAAGAGTTGCTTCCCCAACAGCAATGTGGAACCGGATGAAACCGAACCAGGCGATCCCTTCTCCGATTATCACACCATTGCCAGTTATAAAGCCCTCTACCGCCATCCGGCCGGCACTGGAAATACCTACGAAGCCAATGAAACCACCTATTATCCGCTGGAGGACATTTTCGAGGCGAATCCCAACATCCTGTTTATCCCGGTCACCTCGCCCCCGTTGTGCTACATCCCCGATACCGAAACCAACGATGCGAACGCCCACGCCATGCGGGAATTCGACAATTGGCTCAAATCGGAATGGCTGACGGCGTACACAACACGCACCGGACTGCACAATGTGGCCGTGTTCGATCTTTTCAATGAACTGGCCTATGCCGACACCCATGCCACGCATCCAAACCGGCTCCGGGCGGAATATGGCGGCGATTCCGGCGATTCACATCCAAACGGTGACGGTGACGCGCATCTGACGGCGGTGTTCGCTACGAATCCGGTAAATTTCCTTGACACCGCTTGGGACGCATTCCAGGCCGGGCGGTAGATCCTATGCCAAAACACACTATCGCCGTATTGGAAGGCGACGGGATCGGCCCGGAACTTATACGCGAGGCCGTAAAAGTCCTCCGCGCTATTGAATCCCGGAGCGGTGTGCATTTCGATCTTCAATACGCCCCTTTCGGCGGCCGCGCCTATTTCGACACCGGCGCATCGTTCCCCGAAGAGACGAAGGCGGTCTGCGATGCATGCGACGCCATCCTTAAGGGGCCCATCGGCCTCAGCCTGGAGGACTCGCGCAAAATCCCCGTGGAAGAACAGCCGGAACGCGGCGCGTTGCTTCCTTTGCGCCAGCGATACCATACCTATGCCAATTTCCGGCCTGTATACCTTCCCCCGGAACTTATCCATTTCTCTCCCCTGCGTCCGGATCGCATCCAAGGCGGCATAGACATCATCATGATCCGCGAACTGGTCGGCGGCCTGTATTTCGGCGAAAAGGAGCACGGCGAGACCCAGGAAGGCCTCCGATACGTCAAGGAAACCCTCGAATACGACGAATCGGAGATCCGGAACATCGTTCAAGTAGCCTTTGAGGAAGCGCGGAAACGGCGCAGCATCCTGCACAGCGTGCACAAGAGCAACGTCCTGATGTCCAGTGTGCTCTGGAACGATATTGTGTTCGAACTGGCCCAGCACTATCCCGACGTGCAACTGAAACACATTATCGTGGATGCTGCCGCGGCCGCCCTGGTGCTGAATCCCCAGCAATTCGACGTCATGGTGATGGAAAACATGTTCGGCGACATCCTGAGTGATTTGGGCGGCGGCATCCTGGGTTCCCTGGGCCTGATGCCCTCCGCCTGTGTAGGCATCCAAAAATCCTATTACGAACCCTCCCACGGATCCGCGCCGGATATTGCAGGAAAAGGCATTGCCAATCCCTACAGCATGATTGGATCCGTGGCCCTGATGCTGGAAAAAAGTTTTGGCATGGAAGAGGAATCCAGACAGATTTGGAACGCCATGCGCCAGGTATTCGGCGCCGGTTTCACCACCTCCGACCTCCGCGATCCCGAAGGAAAACTGAAAATCATTTCCACCAGTGACTTTGGAGATCGGGTGGTTTCAGCACTACAATCATAAAAACAATACTATCGACATGCGCGAGTATTTCTCGGTAGCTATGTTTTAAAAATGCAACATTGGTATGTTTCAGCGCATTCGGTGCCACGGCTGGATTGTGTTATGATTGTTTTGACGGCTGAAAAGTAAAAAAGGTTGCTGACATTTGGAGATGTGCAATGCGCGTATTCACGGCTGTGATTGAGCGGTGCCCGGATACGGGACTCTATGTCGGGTATGTGCCTGGATTTGCCGGGGCGCACAGTCAGGCGGAAACCCTGGATGAACTCCACGAAAACCTCAAGGAAGTAATCGCCATGCTTTTGGAGGATGGCGAACCGGAATTTGAAACGGAATTTCTAGGTACCCAGACCGTTACGGTAGCCTAATCATGGGAAAGTGTCCTCCCTTAAAACCGCGCGAGGTGGCGTCACGACTTGAATCACTAGGGTTTGTTGAGGTTCGGCAACGAGGTTCCCACAAACAGTACCGTCATTCTGATGGACGTTGCACAACAGTTCCGTTTCATCAAGGCAAGGATATCTCGCCAATCTTGATTCGCCAGATCGCCGAGGATATTAGTCTTACCATAGATGAATTCCTTCAACTCCGGTGACAGCAGAGTTGGGATATGCATAACTTGAATTACTTGGATCGGCAAGAACTCTTGGAGGGGCCAAAGCGCACGTAATAAGGAAAGGATTGTTATGATGGGTTTTGCACTTATCGCCACACTAATTCTAGCCATACATTCAACACCGGATACTCCGCAGTGGCCGGGCGAGTACGCTTCTCTTAAGGTGCTCAATAATTTTGTTACGGAACTTTACAGCAGCTCCGCAGAACCGGGAAAACAGCAGGAATTCCTGAATCCTCGGACCGGATGGGTGTTTATAACATCCAAGGGCGCCTCCCCAATATTTCTTGATGACCGGAAAGAACCGGTTGTCTGGCGGCAATACCCGGATTCTGGGGATCAGGAAGCGATGCTGCATTTGAAAGAAGGACGGCATCATTTCCGCGTGGAAGGGTCATCGCCTGTCCCGATCACAATACGCACCATGCCGGAACTCGCCTATTGTTATTATCCCGCCTCGCCGCATATTGCCCCCTTCGGTCCCTATGACTGGGCTTTTGTCTCCCGGCATGTGCTCCCGCACGTCAACACGCTCATCACCGGCGGCGGCGCAACCCCGGAAGAATTCGAGCAATGGCGGTGCGAGGGACGGCAATGGATTGCCAACGCAAGCCTGCCGGGATTAAGCCAGAAAACCGCGCCATCGGCGGACGATGTTTTTGCGGAATGGGCGAAAAATGCCGGCGTGACGCAATCCGGATACGCGGGCATGATCGTGGATGAATTTTTGGGCTCCAGCAAGGAGCATTACGCCGCGTGGACGTCCGCCTTTCTGCGGCTCATCGCGCGCCCGGAATTTTCGGAAAAAACCTTCTACGCATGGTCAATAACCATCTTTGAGCAGCCCCAAGGACTCGAATTCTGCAAACTCCTGATGAACAGCGGCCACCGCTTCGCATGGGAAGTATACCGCCGGGAAGAACAAACGCTCGAAAAAGCGAAAGAACGCCTGGCGCAAACTCTTTCGCAGAAATTTGCGGAATGGCGCACCGCACTGCCCGGCGTGGAAGGCCGCATGATGCTCACGCTCGGTTATCTTTGCGCGCCTCCGGAAACCCTCAATCTCAATCCGGGCGTGGATTATAACGTATTCATGGACATGCAGTTTAATCTGCTGGCGAATGATCCCGCCTTTTGGAACCTCTATGGCGTGATGGAGTACTCCGCAAGTTACGCCGATGAAGAATCCCTGCGTTGGGCGCATAAACTCTTCCGGCATTATTGCATCGAGGGCCATCGCACCCCGTTAACCCACGATCCCTATATACTTGATCATTTGAAAAATCCAGATTTCGCGGTTGGATTGAAGAAGTGGCGCGTTAAAGCGGCGGAAAAGGGCAGTATCCGTCCATGCGAAAAGAAGGATTTTAGCTGGTTGCAGGGGCGGTATCCTAAAACCACGATTGGCGATCAATTCTGCGTAATGAAGCGATCATCGAAAGGCCAAAACCGGATTTCCCAAACCATTCATGATCTAGAGCCGGGCCGCCTCTATTCCGTAAAAATGATCTCCGCCGACCTGACCCAGCTTGACAAACAGCAAACATTGGGGATGCACATAGAAATTAAAAAAGCCGAACGGTTCCCCGCCTTTAGCATCCAGTCCGCCTACCCCAGTTGTTATAATCACACCAGCGGTCCCTATGACTGCCAGCACCCCGCATGGTTCAACTTTCACCGTGAAGTGTTCAAAGCCATTGGCCGCTCCGCCAAACTGGTGATATCCGACCAGGGATGCGTTCCCGGCCAGGAAATCGCATTCAACTTTATCGAGGTGCAACCATTCCATGCTCCTTAAGGGACATTTCATGGCCTCCTATACACAACTTCCTCTTGTGAGCCAATGACCGCTTTCGATGACAATCTCACCCAAAGGAAGCCATTATGCGGCGTCACCGGCGCTCAAAAGGATTATTCCAGCAGCGCCTCGCGAAGCTTGCGGCCAAGTTCCACTTCGGTAAATGGTTTGGAAATAAAATGTATCCGGTTCCCCAGGATGCCACAATGCGCGATGATGTCATCGGTGTATCCGGACATAAACAGCACCTTGACATCCGGGCTTATTTCCGCTATCCGTTCATACACTTGGCGTCCGTTCAGGCCGGGCATTATGACATCCGTCAACAGTAAGTCGATATGCAGCCCGTTGCGTATGCATTCAATGCATTCCTCCATGTCCTTAACCTTTACTACGGTGTACTCCAAACGAGTCAGCATCTGATTTACCAGCCGGTATAGAGAGGCATCATCCTCCATAACAAGAACCGTTTCTCCCAAACCATGTAATGGCGAGGCCTCAAGCTTCTCCTGATCCTTTTCTTGCGATGCCGCCGTGATCAGGGGGAGATAAACGCGGAAGGTGGTTCCATGACCCGGTTCGCTATAAACGGAAATATCCCCTCCATGTTGCTTCACAATGCCGAACACCATGGCCAATCCCAGACCGGTTCCCTGCCCCGCCTCTTTTGTCGTGAAAAACGGTTCAAATATTCTGGAGCGCACCGCTTCGTTCATGCCGCATCCCGTATCGCTTACGGTAAACCGCATATACTCCCCTGATGGCAGCTCTTGGGGCAATAAACCATCCCGTTTGTTGGAGAGATGCACGCATTGGGTCGCCAGCGTTATCGTGCCGCCCTTGGGCATTGCATCCCGCGCATTTACACACAGATTCATCACCACTTGCACCATTTGCGCCGAATCCGCCTGTATCAAACCGGCCTGCGGCTCCAATGACATATGGATCTGTATATCCTCGCCAATGATCCGCCGCACCATCTTTTCCGTGTTCAGCAACACATTATTCAGATTAATCTCCTTCATTTCCAAGACCTGCTTCCTGCTGAAGGCCAACAATTGACCCGTCAATTCCTTCGCACGCATGGCCGCTTCGATAATGTCGTTCAGTTCTCCCCGTTGCGGCGAATCCTTGGGCAAATTCGAGCTTGCCATTTCCGCATAGCCCATGATTATAGCGAGTAAATTGTTGAAATCATGGGCCACGCCCCCCGCCAACCGCCCCATGGATTCCATTTTCTGCGCCTGAATCAGTTGTTCTTCCAGACGCTTGCGCTGCGTGACATCCCGTGTAATTCCCTGCACTCCAATGAGAAATCCCTGACAATCCAACACCGGTGCGGATCGCGTCTCGCCTACAAATGTCGTCCCATCCTTGCGCCGATGGAGGTATTCCCCCATTTTGCTCTTCTCGACCCGGGTTTCATACGCCGTCAGCCCCACCGTCCTCCAGGCGGCTTCGACGGACTCCGGCGCGAGTATGACGCTAAACGGCTGTCCGATTAATTCTTCCGGAGGATACCCCAAAAGAATCTCCACGGCGGGGCTCAAATACGTTAACAGGCCATTTCCATCAATGCGCCAGATGATATCCGTGGTCTGTTCCACAAGACTCCGGTACCGCTCTTCGCTTTCCGCAAGCGCCTGTTCCCCGCGTTTGCGTTCCGTGATATCCCGCATTATCTCCTGGATATACCACTTACCCTCCACTTCGATGCACCGGGCGCTTACTTCCACCGGAAATGTGGAACCATCTTTGCGCCGATGAAGCGCTTCCCGCAGGAAAGAACCTTTGATTTCCATTTCCCGCATCCGGTCCTTATAGGCTCTGCGATCTTCGGGGGCAACGAGATCCGCAATGTTTAATCGAAGCATCTCCTCCCGCGTGTGGCCATATTGCGTCAACGCCCGGTTATTCGCTTCTACAATATGCCCATCCTTGTCCGCCAGCAAAATCATGTCATTCGCATGTTTGACAAGATATTCAAAATGTTTCAACAGCGCCTGATGCTTCATTTCCCCCTGATACAACGCCTTGTAATATGCCCGGCGCCCCTGCATCCAAAACATCCCCGTAATCAAAAACGCCGCGAACACCAGCACAATAATCAGCCCCAAAATCAGAAAGGATTGAAGCCGCCAGGCCGAAAACGCCTCTGTCTTGTCCATCTTGCTGACTAAATACCAGGAAGAATCCGGCACTGGATGAATCGCCGCCACAACACTCTCACCGCGGTAGTCCACTCCTTCCACGATTCCTGTCCGCCCCCGTGCCGCCATCGCCGCCGGCACATCGCGTTTGTCCAAGGGGATACTCAACTTCAACGCTGTATGGCGTTTATGCCGGAGTTCATTCAGGAATATCACCGAATCGCCCTCTCGCCGGACCAGCAGACTCTCCGCGGTTTGACTGGGCACCGGCCAGGCCTGCAGCAAGGGGAACAGATAATCCTCCGGGTCAAAACACATGATGGTCGCGCCAATGGCCTGGGCATCTTGTTTAAACAGAGGGGCAATAACATCCACATGAGGCATTTGACTATGGGGAAGCAACCGCAAATCCGTCAGCACCGGCTGATGCGTTTCAATCGCCTTCGCAACCTCTCTCCTTATTTCAGCATCATGGGGATATTCTGTTTCCCTCAGACTCAGCAACATAGTGCCCTGCGCGTCCACTTGGACTACATTTTGGCAATGATGATAATCCTGTATCCCCTTGAACCGCGCCAGGACCTGCGCCGTAGTTTCCGCTGACGGCGGCGATGAACTCATCCAGGCAGCGAGCTTCTCCACATAGAAGGGGCTCGCCATGATTTCCCCCGCATCCTCAATGCGCGATGCCCGCCATTGGACTATCTGATTGATTTTGGTTTCGCCTATGGTAAGTAATTCTTCATCAACCGTCCGCTGGAGTTGACGCTCTTGAAAGAAATAGAACCCCGTTCCTCCCGCCACAATACCCAACACGGCTAATGCGAACACCGCCATTAGCCAACGCGGAAATATCCTCCCTTCCAGTGAGATGCCCATCTTCCTGGCCTCCGCATACATACTACTGTACAAAGCGTACCATTTCCCCACCTTTTTAACAATACATATTTTCAGTTTATATGACACATTGTTATAGAACCTTGTCACTACACGGCCCATACGCGTAGAATATCTTGACGTTCGAGAAAAACAACAGATTGAGGTCTAGCCATTCCATGCGCCATAAATGCCTGATTTTAGCGTGTTTATTGCTGGCGGGGGGCATGCTCTGCGTGGCGGATGAGTTTCTGCACCCACGCCCCATGCCTCGCGTGTTGTTTCCCGCCAATGGGAGTGTTGTGGAATCAGGACCCTTCGAGGTTATCGCCCTTGCAGCGGAAAAGGAGGACGGTTCTTTTGAAACCCTGCCCCTGCAAGTGGACGGAAAAGATCATCCATGGCAGTCTTATGCCCTGCCCGTATGCATTGCGCATTTGGAACTTCCGCCCGGTGAACATTATCTTAGTCTTGGCATCTATGATGTGATGTTTTTTGTCGCCGGTTCAGAAATCACCCCGCCGAAGGATTGGCCTGTGGCCAAGGCGCATGCAGGCGCGGAGGCATGGCAAAAATGCGGCCTGTGCCATGAAACCACTCCGCAGGACGGGCAAACCGTTCTGGGGATGCACAAAGGATGGGAAGCGTGTTCCCCCTGTCACCCCGCATCTGATGTGGCCGCCAAACATAACCACTCTGAACCGCCGTTGCGGGATTGCGCTTCCTGCCACGCCGTACACGGGGCAACGGAAGAACATCTCCTGCGGGCGCCTCAAAAACAGCTCTGCGCCACTTGCCACCGCTAATCCGGGTTACTTCCGCCTTCCCTTATTCTAGCCAGACACCGAGTTCCGCACCGGCGGGCATCTTCACACCAGCACCATGTTATCGCGGTGGATCACTTCATCAAAGTCTTTGTGGCCGAGGAGAGCGGTGATCTCCTTGCTTTTTCGGCCCTGGATGCGGCGGATGTCGCCACTGGGATAGTTGACGAGGCCGCGAGCGATTTCCATGCCGCAGGGATCGCAAATACGGACGGCGTCGCCTGCGTTGAATTCACCTTCGATCCGGACAATCCCGGCAGGAAGCAGGCTTTTCCCCTTGTTTTGCAAGGCCTGAAGCGCTCCGAGGTCTATATACAGGGTGCCCCGAACGGCGCGGCCGAAGGCAATCCAGCGTTTACGGTGCGACAAAGCGGTTTTCGCGGGCGCAAAGGCGGTGTGGGGTGCGGATCCTTCAAGAACGCCATGCAAAATGCCGGACCGCTGCCCATTGGCAATCACCACCGGCACTCCGGAGGCGCATGCCATTTTCGCGGCTTCCAGCTTGGTGCGCATGCCGCCGGTGGCAGCAACGCTTCCCGCGCCGCCGGCCTTCTCGATCATGTCCGGTGTGATACTTTTAATATATTCGATCAACTTCGCCGAGGCGTAACGTTCGGGGTTTTTATCATACAGCCCGTCCACATCGGTGAGAATGATCAACAGATCGGCATTGATTTTCGCCGCGATACGCGCCGCAAGCGTATCATTATCGCTGAACCGCAACTCCTCCACCGCCGTTGTATCGTTCTCATTGATGATAGGCACCACCATTTTCATGTCGAAGAGGGCGTTCAGGGTATTGCGGATGTTGAGATAGGTCTGACGATTGTCCAAGTCCGACAACGTAAGCAGGATTTGCGCCGTGCCCAAACCTTTTCCAAAGGTCTTGAATAAAATTTCATAGTTGTGCATCAGGGTGGCCTGGCCTACTGCGGCAACGGCCTGTTTCAAGGGGAGGGATTTCGGGCGTTCGGCAAGACCAAGTTCCCGCATACCGCAGCCGATGGCACCCGAACTGACGACCAGGATATTCATATCCCGTGCATGTTTCAGCCGGCAAATTTCCTTGACACACTCCTCCATCACCCTTCCGTCGAAAGCAGCCTTGCCGCTTAACAGATTCGTGCCGATCTTAATCACCAACGTTTTTATGGTTCCGAGTTCAAGTTTCGTTTTATCCACTCCTCTTTTCCTTTCAGACAGTGGTTGCATTATGACACGTTTCCTGCGGGTTGCCAAATCCGCGCAGGTCTCCATCATGCTCCACAAAGCATTCGCAATGCCCGCCGCGGAACAGCCGCTGCTAACACAATAAAACACGGTTGAGCCTCCCTCGCCAACCTGGATTTCTCATCAACCCTGAATCATGCTTCTTATTGCGAGTTGCCCACCCGCCGTAGGCGGGGTGAACT
>Ga0116156_10001943_pt1 | contig 19270 bp, 12 predicted proteins | sample AD_UKC045_MetaG_FD_89891 | JGI IMG/M metagenome (GOLD analysis project Ga0116156, IMG submission 89891) | Active sludge microbial communities of municipal wastewater-treating anaerobic digesters from USA - AD_UKC045_MetaG | ecosystem: Engineered > Bioreactor > Anaerobic > Digestate | place: USA... | reverse complement strand
TTTTTGTTTCGTCAAAATCCATTATTCTCGCTTTCCGCTCGTTAGTTACCACGAGTTTTTTTCTGAACATAAAATAAAGTAAAACATTGCTTGCGATAAGAATAATTACAATCGCAGGAGTTAAATTAATAATAAAATCAAGAAACGTGAGTTTTGCCGCGCTTCCTATCATTATATTGGGAGGATCGCCGATTAAAGTCGCGGAACCGCCAATATTCGAGGATATGGCTTCGGATATTACAAAAGGTTCGGGCGACACGCCTAATTCGACCGCTATTAAAATTGTAACCGGCACAATAATCAGAACCGTTGTAACATTATCCAAAAACGCCGAAAAAATCGCAGTTATAACTGTAAGAAACATAAGAATTTTTACGGGATTACCTTTTGTCATCTTAGCTGATTTTATCGCCACATACTGAAAAACGCCCGTATTTTTCATTACTGCGACTATCATCATCATCCCTATCAATAAAAAAATCACATTCCAGTCTATATCGGCAAACGCCTGATTCTGTTGCGTAAAATGAAACAATATAAAAACCGCGGCGCCGAAAAGGGCTACAACCGTTTTATGAATCTTCTCGGTCGATATTATCAAAAAAATTAAAACAAATAGCGACGACGCTATCAACGCTTGAACGCTCATCTTATTAACTCCTCAAAACCTTTTTCAAAATATCCATATAACTTACGATTCCGATTACGCGCTCGTTTTCATCGACGATGGGAATATGCCGTCTGTGATTTGTTGAAAATTCAAACGCGGCTTCTATGATAGAAGCTTCAGGCGTAAGTTTGAAATAAGGTTTTTTCATTATTTCTTTTACTTTATGTTCGCGTCCTTTTGTAAGCATTTCTTCAAAAGGCTCGAAATTCCTTAAAAAATTCAGATTTTTCATCATTGAAGCGTATGAAGGTATTCCGAATTTTATAATTTCATTTACCGTAACTTCGCCCGATAAAACTCCATTGCCGTCCACTACCGGAGCGTATCCGATATTATGCTCAAAAAACAAATCTATAAGTTCGTGTATGCTTTGATTCAAATTTATTGTCCGCGGCGAAGCTGTCATAATATCGGATACGGACAAAGATTTTTCAATATCAATGTTCTTTTTTTGAATATATTCAATCATATCTTCCGGAACTTGAAAACCAAAAAAATCCTTTACCGCGTTTTTATCGCTTAATAATCTCGCGATTCCGCTTACTACGTTTAAATATCTTTTAGGAGATTGAAGCGACGCAAGTATCATTATTATTCCCGACGCAAAAAAATCGTTATATTTCACCGGATTTTTCGGAATACAGATTCCGATAAGTAAATCGTTGAAATTTTCAAGGCGGCAGTGCGGCATAATTATTCCGTCCGTTAATTTAGTTACGCCGAGTTTTTCTCTTTCAAAAATTTTAGCGACAATTTCGTTTTTATCAATTTTCAATTTATGTTTATTCAAAAACGAGTCGGCTAACGCTTCCAAGCATTCCTCTACCGAATTAAAATCTTTACCAAGCAAAATGAACTCTTCGTTTAATAAACTTGATAATTTCATTATTTTCCTCCGGAAAAAAAATATTTTTAACCCGAAAACTGCATAAGGATTTTGAAAAATTGTTCAGACAGCATAGAATACTTGTTTTAGAAAATTTTTCAAAATCTTCAAAATATATGATTTACGGCTAAAGCCGTAAATTTAAAAAGTTTTCGGGTTTTTAGAAGTTTCAACAAGCATACAACTATGTTTTGAAAAACTTCACTTAACGTTTAATGAACTATCCTGGTTTAAATCAAAAAACGCAACCGGAAAATTCGTCCTCAAACGCAGGGACAAACAATCGCTTATATTCAATTTTTCGTGAGAGTTTATTACTTCTTTTATAAAAAGCAAGAACTATTATAAAAAAAAGAATAAATAATTTGACAAAACGACTTGATACGTTATAAAATAAATACAAAATATAAATTATGAAAGGAAGGATAAATTATGTATTCAAAAGAATTTTTAAAAGAAATCCCCAAGACAGATTTGCATCTTCATCTCGACGGTTCGTTGAGAATACCGACTTTAATTGAACTCGCAAAAAAAAATAACGTCAAACTTCCTTCTTATACCGAAGAAGGATTAAAGGAACTTGTATTTAAAGACAGATACGTTGATCTTGTCGATTATCTTAAAGGATTTGGATACACTACGGCTGTAATGCAAAACGAGGAATCACTTGAAAGAATAGCTTACGAATTAGTCTGGGATTCTATTAACGACGGCGTCTATTATATTGAACCGCGATTCGCGCCGCAGCTTCATATAAACGATAATCTGTCTTTTGAACAGGTTATGATTTCCGTTAATAAAGGTTTGGCAAGAGCAAAATCAGAATTCAATAATAGCCCAAAAGTTAAATCCGGCGAACTGCCCGAATTTCATTACGGAATCATTAATTGCGCTATGCGTTTTTTTCTTCCGGTATTTTCTTCGTATTATAAAAAAATATTCGACGTTCACAGTTATTCAAAACCCGAAGAAATTTACGCTTACGCTTCCGAAGAACTCGCTAAAGCATCTTTTAAAATCATAGACGAACAAAATATTCCCATAGTAGGATTTGATTTAGCCGGAGCAGAAGCAGGTTTTCCTGCTGGCAAACACAAAAAATCTTTTCAATACGCGCATGAACATTTTATCAACAAAACAGTTCACGCCGGCGAAGCATACGGCGCGGAATCGATTTTTCAAGCAGTCACTGATTTGCACGCAAACAGAATCGGACACGGTTTTTATATTTTTGACGCTAATAAAATCGAAAATCCAAATATAAAAGATAAGGAAAAATATATTAGAAATATCGCCAATTACATTGGAAACAGCCGAATAACCATTGAGGTTTGTCTGACAAGTAATTTACAGACAAATCCCAATCTGAAAGACGTCAAACAACATTCTTTCAAAAAAATGCTTGAAGCCGGTCTTTCGGTAACTCTCTGCACCGACAATACTCTCGTTTCCAATACTACTGCTACCAAAGAAGTTAAACTAGCGACTGATAATTTCGATATAAAACCAAAAAAATTAAAAAATATAATAATTTACGGTTTTAAAAGAAACTTCTTCTTCGGCTCCTATACTGAAAAAAGAGAGTATTGCAGAAAGATAATAGATTTCTACGAAAAAATCGAAAAAAAACATTCGATAGCCGTTTAATAAACAAAAAGGGTTAACATTAAAAAATTCTAAGAATCTTTAACCCGAAAAGTGTCATTCATTTTTCGGGTTAAAAGCCGAAAACTAAATATCAATTATCATGTGTTTTTTTTGACGGAAGCGCAAGAATACTTTTGATACTATAATAATCCATTTTAATGTAATTGACTAAAGTAAAACTAAAAAAATATATGAATTTTACAGCATTCGATTTTGAAACCGCAAATTATAAAAGGTATAGCGCATGTTCTATTGGCTTGGTGAAAATTGCGAATAATAGAATAATTAAAAAGCAATCGGTTTTAATAAGACCTCCGGAAAAATGGTTTAAATTCACTTATATTCATGGAATAACCTGGGACGACGTAGAGAACGAACCTGATTTTTCAGGAGTGTGGCCGAAAATAAAACCATTTTTTGATAATATAGATTTTGCAGTGGCTCATAATATTAATTTTGACGCCGGCGTTTTAAACGCTTGTTGCGGATATTATCAAATACCGGTTCCTGAAATCCAGTTTAAATGCTCTTTGCAATTATCCCGTAAAGCTTGGAATTTGGATTCATATAGCTTGAACAATATATGTTCCCATTTTAGTATACCGCTAAATCATCATAACGCTTTATCGGACGCCGAAGCCTGCGCAGAACTTACGAAACGGCTGATTGCTCCGGAAAACAATAATATAACCACTTAAAACTCCAAAAAAAAATCAATCCCAAAAACTGCAAACAGATTTTGAAAAACGATTAGTTTGCAGGAAGTTTTGGATTTGCCGGAGTCAGTATCTTGGCGCCACGCCTTTTTCATACTGCGCGATTTTGTTATCGCATTTTTTTTTAAAATAACCTTTCCCTGCTTTCTTTGCTTTTATCTGCGTTTCTATCGCGGATTTGAAATCGCCGTTGGCCGCGTACGCGCCGGCAAGAGTATCAAGCGACCATTCCCATTCAGGCATTAAATCAACCGCTTTTTTCGCATAAAACAAAGCCAGTTCAGGATTATAAATTTCATCGTTTTTCGATGTGGAAAGCGTCCAAGCGTATTTATTATAAAAAAAATATTTGGGCGGATCAGAATAATTTCTATACTGCTCCGAATCAATTTGTTTGATTACATATTTCAGTTTTTCAAAAGCAAGCTTCCTTTCTTCTTTGTAATCATACATATCATAACAATACAGGGCGTGTATGATATGCGCATCAGGATACTTTACAGACAATTCCTCATAAATACTTTTAAGTTTCGAATAATATATTTTTTTATATTCCGCTTTATAATTTTTATTATAAACCTCATCGTTGTCGGAATATGAATTGACGCAGCATTGGTCAATATAATAACTACGCAACGGCAGAAATAAATCCGAATTATATTCTATCTTTTTAATCGCTTCGTCGCATACCGATTTCGAAAGTTCCCATGACCCATACCATTTAGGCAGCATATAATACATCATATTACAATAAGCCGTTGTATGGTAAGGATCGGCGCTTATTGCTCTGTCAAACCACGCTTTACATTTTCCGAAATCCAGCCCCATTCCCAACGCAACCGTTATCGCCGTCGACGCGATATTCGGATCTGCGGGATTTATTTGATATGCGGCGGTTATTTCTTCATGGGCGGTCTTCAGATATTTATGAAATCCTTTCCATCCTTCTTCTGTAACCTTTGACGCCCAATCCGAGCCGCGAGATTCCCAAGCTTTATTAATATAATAATTTGCGAGCAATAAACAGGGCAAATGCGAAGCCGGATTTTCCTTGCGCCACTCTTCCAGCAGCAATTCCGTATTTTTAATATTTTCCGCTAACGTTGCAATTACCGCTCTCATATTGTCCCGCGAATCATAATCAAGACGCGTTTCAAAACAGGTCGAATAATACTTTTCAATTTCAAAAAATTTTTTTTCTTCGAACAACTTCCTGATTTTTTTTATATCTGCAAATGAATGCCTTTTATTTTTAGCGATTGCAGGAAGGGCGATTTTTTTTACTGGTAATTCAGAATCCGCGATAATATCCTGAAAATTCTTTAAATTCTCTGCGTTTTCATAACAATAGCTAACAGACGGCAACGGTATTTTGGATATAAAATAATCCCATAAACCCGCCTGCGCTTTTACGCAAAAACAAATATTCATAATCAACGGAATGATAAATACGGCATAGAAAACATTTTTTTTCATCAGTTTCCTCCCGCGCAATCCGCCGCAAAAAACTCGATAAAAATTTGATTATAAATATACTATATAACGATAAATTTGGCAACAAATTTTAATTTCAAAAAATTACCCGGGTATTTTTTAGCGCGTTTCAATTTTTTTTTGTTCGTTCCGGAGCTGTCAGTAAAAATTTTAGTTTTTTAAAGCAATCTTTTTTTTTTATAATCTTCAAGTAACCCGCAGTAGCCTGCCCTACGCGAAGATCAGTAAATCCTACGCGGAGCGCAAAAAAACCTGCGGTATAAAAACGCTTGCGTATCCAACTCTGAATAAGGGTTGAATTTGATGCTGTCTTGAAATCCGACCCTTAACAGGTTCGTTTTCATATTTTTTTTATTAACATGGACTGTCCAATAACTCAATTTTGCAAAATAACCATATCGCTGTATAGTTCGCCGTATAACCTTACATAAACCAAAATCCTGCATTAGAAAAAAAACAGACCTCTCCCGCAAAGCAAACCTCGCTTTTTTTTATTCATAAAAATTATGGTAAAAAATCGTAAAAATATCTGAATGTTTAAATAAATAGGAGCTTACAATAAATTTCTCGCTTTTACGGCAAGAATATTTTTTGAAGCGCTTTGAAACCTATATAAATTACAGTGTCTTTTTAAGGCGCTTTTTTTTAATCTTCAACTTTTAAAAAGATGAGGAAATCGTAAAACTATTTTCGAATATTATAAAGCCGAATTTCTGGAAAAGGATTATGAGCAAATTATACGGTTATCCTTTTCCGATGAAATTCGGTATAGATTGAAAAAATCTACTGCGATTTTTGGGATAACACTATCCATTCTTGCGAATAAATCGCAGAATTCAAGTATATACTTCTTAAACCGTCATAATCAGATTTTTTAATAAAACCGGTTTTTCTCGAAAACTCAGATATGAAACTGATTTCATTGTTCCGAAATGAGTATTCTGAGTTAATTTCGATATCTGAAAATGTTGAAGAAAATTTTTCGGGCAAATAGTATATCTTGAATTTTTCAGGAATCGAAACAGAACAAGTTGTTTTGTTGAACTCGTTTCCAAACCATTTTATATCAAAGGTTCTTTCTGTGTTGTTGAATTCAAAACCGGACTGAACCGCTCCCGGTATTCTGAAACATTTAATTTTATCTCCCGCCGTAATCGCGTAATTTTTTATTGAATATTTGTATTTGATAATAAATTCATTTGAATCCGATGAATGTTCCGATACAGAATAATCAATTAATTCGGCGTTATTATGAATCGCCGCAACAGTTTTTTCAAACATTTTATTTATTTCGCTTTGATTTAAAAAAACAATGGTTCTCATATTTATCGAAGCGTTGCCGTAAAATTTAACGGTTTCTTCGCAAACCGCAGAATTATTTTCATTTAGTTTCATAACGATATTTTTATGAATTCCGTTTGATTCGAGTTTATTATCCGACGGCAGTTTAAAAAAAGCAAAATTTCCATCCGGCGATATTTCAAGAGCTTCGGTATTGTGAAGTTCCGAAGGGAATGTTCCTAAAGGCGCGGTTTTATCGAAAGGAGCAAGAAAATATATTTTATCATTGATTCTAATTTTGCATAACGCAAAATTAAATTCTCTCAAATTAACGGCGCCTGATAATTTGCCGGATTCGCCTGATTTGCATAAAACAAAACTCGGGTTCAGTCCGGATTTTTTTAGAAGCGCGGATAAAAATAAAATTTTATCAAAATAATTTCCTGACATATAACGGACGAGAATATCCAAATCGTAAAATCCGTATTTCCAGTATTGAGGCGGAATTCCTTCGGTCTCAAAATTTTTAACGGTAAAATCATAGATTGCCGACATTTTTTTTTCATTCGATAGATTATTTATTTTTAAATTTTCCAAAATAAAATCAAGCGCTTTATTATTATTGATTTTTTTTTGATATTCGTTCAAAAAATTTCCCGCGATATTTTTCCACTGATTTTTTTCAGAAACAATAAGCGAAGGAAAAATCTCAATTAAAGGAGGCATATATTCTTCTTCTGAAAAAGCGTCGGAATTTTCAACGGAAAACTCCAATATTTTTCTGGCGCCGGCAATTGATTTAGAAATTTTTATCTGACCCGAATCGTTGACAAAATATTCGATTTCTTTATCGGCAGGGATGTTTATCGAAACGCATTTATAAATTATAGGTTCCTTTTCTTTAAATATTTGAGAAATATAAAATGGAAACGCTGACTCATCGTATTTTCTAATAGTTTCCGTAGAATAATAAATATATGAACCTTCTTTAGTTTCAGGCAGCGAGAACCTTAATCTTTTCAAATTGTTATATAATTGTCCCGAATATAAAGCTTCGTCTTTCAAAGCGTTGTCGTCAAGATGTTTGACAATTCCGTATTCATTAACGGATAAAGCGAATTCGATTGAAGGCGAGTCGTAGCTAGAATAATAGTAATAAGAATTAGTGCCTTCGGATTCGGCTCTTTTCCTTAAAATTTTTTTTAATATAACGGATTTTATTTTATACGAATCGCCGTTTAAATGAATATATTCTGTTTTTGAGTAAAGCGTTGCGCTGCCTGCATCGGGAAAACTGTCTGCGGATATTTCAACGTCAAAATATTTCTTAATTACGGAATCGGAATTTTTTAATTCGTCAACGCGCGAAATATTATGGTATTTACGAAGTTTTTGAAGGTTGATGGAGTTGATTTCAGAGAGTTTGAACGACGCGCTATCCGGCGAATCCGCCATAATAAAAGTCATTTCGCCGCCTGTAATATTCAGAAGTCTGCCGGAATATTCTCTTCCGTCGTTTAAAAACAATTTATCCGCGTTCAGAGTTTGAGAGCAATATCCGAATATTAACGTGGCAAATATTGAAGCAAAAAATGTTTTTAATATAAACTGTTTTATTTTGAGCATAAATTATTTCTCTTTAACGAATATTCTGTTTTTAGCGAATTCTGAAATATTTTGAAGATTTTTTTTGTATTCGGAATATTTCGAAGCCGGTATGACGCGTTGTTTTACATCGAATATTTCATTGTATTCGATAACATTGCCGTCGACCTTGAACTCGCCGGAAAATTTTACAAATTCATTTTCTATATTCAGATTATCAGGATAATATTTGATTTCAAAATTTTCCGGAAAAGTTATTTTAATATTATTAACTCTGCGCGAAGTCGAAGGGTAGCATATATCGTATTTTCTTTTTTCAAGACCTATTTCCCGAAAATTTTTTTCGATTGCCGGTATCTGAACTATAAATAAATCGCCCGCGTTTTCCCACATATTGTCGGCTGTAAACTGTATTTCCATTTTTGTCGGAACATTCAAATCTATTAAATCTGAAATTATGAAATTTTTAAAAACCGCCGACGGAGATATGGAACTGACGTAATCCTGCATTACTTTAGCGGTATCCTGTTTTTTTATATTTCTCCATGAATTTCTTATCTGAGCTTCGTATGGACCGGAATAAGAATTTTTTATAATACATTTAGCGTCGCCGTTACCGTTGAATTTCATTGTCAGTTCAGAAATTTTCTGATTGTTGTCCGGCGCCGCGATTCCTGTGTAGCCTATTTCTTTTTTTATGTAATTAACAGCTTTAACTCCGTTATCGTCTATTCTGAGAAATGGAAACCTGTAGGTTTCCGAAGTCGGATCAACATAAAATATTTTTCCGTCGAATCTGATTTCGACGATGCAGTGGTTCCCGTCCGGAACCGGAATTTCAGTTATCAACTCGCCGGCGTCGTTTGTATTGATAATTACCGGATACGCTTCAATTCCAGCGTAGTTAAGCATCGCGGTATATAAAATACTTACGTCCGTGCAGTCGCCGAATTTGTTTATAAAGGTTTCTTCCGCCGGATGTCCCGACCAGCCGCTGCTTATGCTTGATTTGATTGATACGTATCTTATGTTGGTTTCTATCCAATGAAACAAATCCGCCATTAACTGCTTTGAATCCGAAACGTTGGTTTTTATCGAATCGACGAATTTTTTTACGTTCTCGCCGGGAACAATCCGTTCCTTCTGCATTTTTCCGATATAATCGTAAAGATAATTCTTGTCTTCCAAAAAAGCGTAATGCATAGAATATTTTATATCATTGATATTCTGCATATAAGGTTCGGGATAAACCGGTTCGACAAATTCCATTTTATATGATTCCGAAACAAATTCGCTTTCCAATGTTCCGCGCGCTGGATTTTTAAATTTTTCGGGAACATTATTAAACAAGATATTCAATTTTTTTGTTTTTGGATAAATTATATGATATTCGGATTTTACGACAGGAATATTGTCCTGAAAAAACCAGCCGCCGTATAAAATATGTTTATCAAACGGGTTATATGTCTCGTGTTCATAAACGTATTCTACAATGCTGCCGACTTTAACTCCGGGAATTTTTGCGGTTACAGTTTTTCCAGATTTGTCAAAATACTGAGATTCCTCTGACGGCGTCAATGTTTTCACATCGGACATATTCAATGAATATTCGCGTCCGGAATCGTCTATTGAACGCGCTTTTATTATTTTAATTTTTGACCTTCCTTCTTTATAATATAAATTTATACCGCTCCAGTTAAGATAATCTTCGTTATAAATTTTACCTATGAAATGGTATTTATACAAACTGGTTCCGTCCGGAAAAACGGTCTGCCATCCTTCGTCAAGAATAATGACCCCGCCCACTCCTTGATGCGCGGATTTCATCGTATCGGCTTGTTCTTCAAGAATTTTTATTGATTCGTCGATGACCGCAATCTGCGAATCGTTATTTTTTCCGGAAATTTTGTCCGCGCCAGAAACCGATTTTTCTTCCGAGTGTTCAATAGTTTTGTCAGTGAAATCTATGTTTTTAATTTCGGAAAACAGCAATTCTGTAGAATTATCAATTAAAACCTTATCGGAATTTAATTCTATTTGATTGAAATTATATTTTTTTCCGTCGAATAATTCAATAGTATGAGAGTATAAAACCGGTTGCGGAAAAATTATCGCAGCCCACAATAATAAGATATAAAAAAAATATTTCACATTATACGATTTCATTTTTTTCAATATTTATTTCTTTAAATTCGACCCTTGTCAGGGTCGTTTGTTTTTTGTAATTTTATTTCCGCAGGTTTTCCAGCGCTCCGCGCAGTTAACCTGCGGTTATGTGAAATTCAAACCCTTCTGGCTTGCAAAAAAATAAACAAAAAGACAATAAAAATACAGCGTTTCAGCATTTTTTTAAATTCAACTTTTAAAAAGCAAATTACGCCATACGGAACTAAACAGGATACGCTTTGTTGTCGACAGCTAAATCGGCGTCGTATTTGTATTTTGCCGCTCTCCTGTTTTTAAAAAATTCTTCCGCAATCGGCGGAAACATACAATAAGTTAAAACGTCCGTGTCCGTCTCAATATATTCTTTTATTTTTTCTTTCATATCCGCGATTTCATTTTTCAGATTATCAGCGGGTCTGCAAGTTATTGGCTTTTCGCCCTTCAATACTTTTGCTTGAATTTCCTGATTGATTTGTCCCGGCGGAGTTCCATATTCCCCTTTGAAATATGCTTTGGTTTCATTAGTTGTCATTTTATACCGTTCGCCTGAAATTACGTTTAGAACCGCCTGCGTTCCTACGATTTGACTCGACGGAGTTACGAGAGGCGGATAACCGAAATCTTTTCTGACATTGGGAATTTCGAGTAAAACGTCGGTTAATTTATTTTCGGCTCCGGCTTGTTTAAGCTGCGATAATAAATTTGAAAGCATTCCGCCCGGCACCTGATAAGATAATGCGTTCACGTCGACGCTCATCATTTTAGGGTCGAATAATCCGGATTTCAGATATTTATCTCTTATGATTCTAAAATGATCGCTTGCCTTATTTAAACTTGATATATTAAGTCCCGCGTCGTATTGAGACCCTGTTAAAGCCGATACTAACGTTTCAGTAGGCGGCTGTGAAGTTCCCATTGCAAACGGAGACAATGCCGTGTCAATAACGTCGACTCCGGCTTCAATCGCTTTTAAATACGTCATTGACCCGAATCCGGTAGTGTAATGAGTATGGAGTTGAATCGGGATTTTAATATTTTTTTTCAATTCTGAAACCAGTTCGAACGCGTCAAAAGGTTTTAACAATCCCGCCATATCTTTTATGCATAACGAATCCGCGCCCATATCTTCAATCTGTTTGGCAAGTTTTACAAAAGCTTCATTGGTATGAACCGGACTTATGGTATAACTTATGGTTACCTGAGCGTGGGCTTTTTCTTTTTTTACGGATTCAAGCGATTTTCTTATGTTACGCATATCGTTCAACGCGTCGAACATCCTTACAATGTCTATTCCGTAAGCGACCATTTTTTTTACGAATTCTTCAACTACGTCGTCCGCGTAATGTCTGTATCCAACAAGATTTTGACCGCGCAGCAGCATTTGAAGTTTTGTTTTTTTGAATTTTGATTTGAACTTTGACAATCGTATCCAGGGGTCTTCGTTTAGAAATCTTAAACAACTGTCGAATGTCGCTCCTCCCCAGCATTCTACGGAATGATAGCCGATTTCGTCCATAATCTCCGCTATATCAAGCATTTCATCAGTTCCCATACGCGTTGCTATCAGAGATTGATGAGCGTCTCTTAAAATTGTTTCGGTAATTTTTACTCTCATAATTTCACCCTGTTTTTATTAAGATTCTATTTCAAACAACAATTCGTCTTTATCAACTTTCTGTCCGATGGAAACATAGATTTTTTTTAGTTTTCCGTTTGCCGGAGAAGTGATTTCATTTTCCATTTTCATAGCTTCCATAACAAGCACAGGCGCGTTTATAGAAAGTTTATCGCCTTCTTTTTTCAGAATTTTCACGATGTTTCCTGGCAGCGAAGAAAAAATTTTGTTAGGGTCGTCGTTTTTTGCGCCTTCCGATTTTGAAGCTTCGGCTTTATTAATAAGATTTTCAAGTTTAAAACTCGGTTTGTTTATAGGTTTTTTTTTCGGTTCGTCAATTTGTTCGACTTCGACCATAAATTGTTTGCCGTTTATTTTTACGTTAAATTTTTTATACATAAATTGTTACCTCCAATAAGTGTTAAAAATTTCGTTTCTGCCGACCGAGTTTTTTTTTATAAACTTGCTCCATTTATAAATATGAATTTTTTTTAAATTCCTGATTTTAAACCTCGCGCCTTCAAGTATTTGAGAGATACAGGTTGTTATCGCGGCGAGTTCTTCGCAGGAGATTTCAAGACAATCCCGTTCAGAGCAAACCCCGTTTTTATGGTCAGCGTAAATATCAGCGTTTGATTGCATAAATGTTACCGCCTTTATAATGGAATATTTCCGTGTTTTTTAGGCAATTTCTGTTCGCGTTTTGTCCGCGCGATTTTCAAAGCGTAGATTATTTTATTTCTTGTTTCTTTCGGGTCGATAACATCGTCCACATATCCGCGTTCCGCCGCTATATAAGGATTGGCGAATTTATCGGTATATTCCGCGATTTTTTCTTTTCTTGTTTCAGCCGGATTTTGTGATTTCATAATTTCTTTTTTGAAAATAATATTCGCCGCCGCGTCCGGTCCCATAACAGCGATTTCAGCCGAAGGCCATGCATAGACAAAATCCGCTCCAAGATGTTTGCTGCTCATAGCGATATAAGCGCCGCCGTATGCTTTGCGCAGTATTATATTGATTTTAGGAACCGTGGCTTCCGCATACGCGTAAAGCAATTTGGCGCCGTGTCTGATGATTCCGTTATGTTCCTGATATACTCCGGGGAGATAACCAGGAACATCTGTAAAGGTTACAAGCGGAATGTTGAACGCGTCGCAGAATCTAATGAATCTTGCGGCTTTATCCGCCGAATTATAATCAAGAACTCCCGCGTTTATTTTCGGCTGATTCGCTATTATTCCAACGCTTCTGCCGCCTATTCTTCCAAAACCGGTTACCACGTTTGAGGCGAAATGCGGCTGAACCTCAAGAAAATCGTCGCCATCGATTATTTTCATTATTATATCTTTCATATCGTACGATTTATTTGATTCTACCGGCAGTATCGAATACAAATCCGGAATAATTTTAGTCATAGCGTCTTCGTTTTTAACATACGGGGGATCGTCCATATTGTTCGACGGAATATATTCGAGTATGAGTTTAATCAAATCAAGACAGCCTTTTTCTTCCTCTGCGATAAAATGAGCGACGCCGCTTTTTGTGTTGTGCGTTACCGCGCCTCCAAGACCTTCGACTGTAACGTTTTCGCCTGTAACGGCTTTTATAACCTGCGGACCCGTAACAAACATCTGACTTGTTTTATGAGTCATAAAAATAAAATCCATTATTGCCGGCGAATATACCGCGCCGCCCGCGCAGGGTCCCATAACCGCGAGAAGCTGAGGTATCACTCCCGAAGCCTGAGTGTTTCTGTAAAAAATTTCTCCGTATCCGGCGAGCGCGTCGACTCCTTCCTGAATTCTTGCTCCGCCCGAATCGTTGATTCCTATAACAGGGCATCCGTATTTTACCGCAAGATCTAAAACCTTGCAGATTTTTTTCGCGTGCATTTCTCCGAGCGAACCGCCTATCACCGTAAAATCCTGAGAATATAAAAACACCCTTTTTCCGTTTACTAATCCGTATCCTGTAATTACTCCGTCGGCCGGAGCTTCGGTTTCTTTCATTTCAAAATCTGAGCATCTGTGTTTTACAAATTGGTCAAGTTCGTTAAAACTATTATCGTCAAGCAAATATTCGATTCTTTCGCGCGCGGTCATACGCCCGTATTTTTTTTGTTTTTCTATTTTTTCAGTTCCGCCCATAGCTTTGATTTTTTCTTTTTTATCGTATAAATAGTCAATTTTTTTTTCGCCCATAATTTTTAGCGCCTCCAATAATTATTTCATTTTTTAAATTATTGATGAATATAATACAATTAAGCCGCCAATAACGCTATCGCGGCTATTCCTCCGAGTATATACCAGAAAAGTTTTGATTTTTTTTTAGGTTCCGGATTGAATTCAACCGCCGGTTTTGTTTTTTCTATCGTATCTTTTATTTGGTATTCGGAATTACTTTTTATATCGGCGGGATTCTCTAAAGTCTCCGGTTTTATGGAGGTTTCCGCAGTCTCGATTTTCATATCGTCGGATTTTATTTTTTGCAGTTTGAGTTCGTTTTTATCTTCCTGAAAATTTATTGTTTTATTCTGCAAATCTATTATTTGAGATTGCGTGTCTGGTTTGTCCGCGTCCGTGGAATATATGACTCCCGAATAGCTGTTTTCTGCGTATGACGAATTTAAACAAAGCAAAATGCCTGCGAAAACGTAAAAGAAAACGTAACATATTATTTTTTTATGATTCATTTTTTCAACACCTCAATTTTATTTAATTCGTTAAGATAACTGCTTTTCGGATAAGAGTTTTTAAAATTATCAAATTGAAATTTTGCTTTTGCAGTATCGTTAAGTTTAAGATAACATTGAATTATTCTGAAATAAGAATATTCAAAAAAATCATTAGCCTCGATAGTCAGAACCGTTTTCCAGTAATATACCAGAGAATTATTATAATCCTCGTCGTCGAAATAAGAGTCGGCAAGGTCAATAGCGTATCCCGCGAGAATATTTTTTTCCTTGAATTTTTTTGTTTCAATTAATTTAATATAAAATTCAAAATAAGCTTTTTTATCCGTAATCTTATATTTGTCGAGTAAAATATTAATAATTTTTAGGACGCCCTCGTTTTCAATTATCGTTATTTTGGAAATATAATCCGAGCATATTTTAATTATTTCGGCGGAATTCCCCGTTTTTTCGAGAATATCCGATTTCAACAAAATAAACTCCGGCGCGTTTTTGTTATCGTATAAATCTATAGTATATAAAGCCATTTTATAGTCTTTAAGTTTCAAATAACAATCCGTAAGTTTTCTATAATTGTTTTGCTTTACGGATTCAAATTGCGAGTTGTTAATTATTTTCAAAATATTTTTAACCGCGTTTGAATAATCGCCTATCTGATAGTAAGCGTCGCTTAAATTGTAAAAAACTACGGGATTTGATAATTTTTTATTTTCGGATTGAACCGTTAGCCATTTTATCGCGTTTTTATAATCCTTGATTGAAAAATAGTATTCGGTCATAATTTGAAGAGCCGTTATTTTATTGTTGTCGGTTAAAATTTTATCATAAATGGAACTCAGAATTTTTACGGATTCCGGGATGTTGTTTTTTTTGTAATGACAATATGCCGACATAAATTTTGCGTCTGCGTTATATTGGGATTTCGGAAATTTTGACGAGAGGATATTGGCTTCGTTTATACAGTTCTGATACTCGTTCATATTGAAAAAAGCGAGACATTTTTGATATTGGGTATAATCTGTGGGAGCTAATTTTCCGTAGATATCGATTGATTTAACATATTCGCCGGTGGAAAAATAGTTATCCGCTAAAATAAGATTAATCTCTGATTTGTCAATGTCTTTTGAGTCCTGATACATTTTTAAATATAAATTCGCGGTTTCGATTGATTTGGCGTATTCGCCCTGTTTGTAATAAACATTCGACAACTGTCTGTAAGATTTCTCGAGCATAATTCTATCGTTTGAAACATTGATGATTTTGTTTAAATAATAAACCGACGAATCGAATTTTTCAATTGAATAATAGTATCCCGCAAGTTCAAACATAGATTCGTTCACGGCAAATTCATCCGGCAGGGTGTTGATTATATTGAGCTTATATTTCTCGAATGAACTCATATCGCCGAGAAGCTTATAATTAGCGGCAACCGCCATTTTTATATCTCCGGCGTATTTATTGTCCTCATATTTTTCGAGGAGTTCCAGATAGTTTTTATTGGAATTCGCATAATCTTTTTTGTTGAAATACGCGCCTGATATTATAAACATTTTTTCAATGTTATAATCTCTGTCGTCGACGACGTTTTCCGATAAAAATTTTATGGTCTCGTCGTATTTCTGAAGCTGAAAATAAGCTTTGGATTTGTGAATGATTCTAATTATTTCGTCGCTTTTTGAAAGTTTGAATCGCGATGCGAGCATATCCGCCTGTTCCAGAGCTTCGTTGAATTTTTGAAGTTTGGAAAGATTTATGAGAATTTTCATATTAACGTTGATTAAAAGATTCGTATCTTTAGATAAATCCGAAAAGTTTCCGTAATTTGCGTTGGCTTCGGAATAATTGAAAACCGCTTGATTGCAGTTCGCTTTCAATAAATATAATTCCTTTAAAAAACCGGCTTTTTGAGCCGTCTGCAAATTAATTTTGTTTAAATACTCGATTGATTTTGACGGATTTTTAAGTTCAAAATACGATTGACCTTTTATGTAGTTTATTTCGGCGATATCTGTTTCATTAAGATTTTTTTGAGATTCCGTTTCGTATTCGTTTATTGTTCTTAATGATTTGTCTATATTGTTTTCAATTAAATACAGATAAGCGAGATATTTTTTATAACCCGTTTTATTTTCTTTTTTCGTATTTTCAATTTGTAGAAATGCAAGTTTTGATTTGCCGTATTCGCCGAGCTTGTAATTTGAAACTCCGTAAAAAAACAAAGACTCGTAGAATTTAGGCGAGCCGGCGAAGTTGTTAATGTAAATCTCGAAATTTTGCGCGGCGGATTTATAATCGTTTAAATAAAAGTTTGAAGCCGCAGTATAAAAAAGTTTGTCTTCTCTATCTTTGTCTGGCAGCAATACCGCGTATTTAATAGCAATGCCGTATTGTTTCAAATTATAATTGACAAGCGTCATCAGTTTATTGTATTTATCCGATTCCACCGATTTTGCGTTTGTTTTTTTCAAAAACTCCAGCGATTTCGGATAATCGTTCAAATAGAAATAATGAGCCGCCATTAAATAATTCTTTTCATGTTCAAGTTCTTTTGAAACTATTTTTTTTAGATTTGATATTCCGGTATGATACTGGCGGTTGTCAAAATTTATTAATGCAAGCTGATACAAAGAATTATTTATCAGTTCCGGATTTTTAGAATTTTTTGCTATTTCGTTCAGATAATATTCTTTTTTTATTTTGTCCGAAGCTGTTTTGGAATATACAAACAAAAGATAATTCATATTATACGAATCATTATATTTTTCATAAACGACTTTTATCAGAGCTTCAAGAAGTTCGATTTTGTTTTGTTTGAAATAACACAATCCGATTTTGGCGCATATCTCGTCTTTAGGCATGTCGTCTGCTTCCACGTCGGCTATTTCAAGAAAATGTTCTTCCGCGCTTTTAAAATCTTCAAGTTCAAGATACGCGTCTCCAAGCAATTTATGGATCTTGATTTTTAAAGGTTCAGGCAATGATTTGATTGCAAGCAGAAGTTTTAACTCGGTCGCGCACTTCTGATATTTTTTTTGTTTGTAATAAGAATTGGCTTCGTAAAATTTTATCGTAAAATACCGATTGTCGTCAGTTAAAGCGAGAGAAGAAGAAATTCTTATTATCTCGTCAAACTTATCCTGCGTAAAATACGCGTATATTGTTTTTTCGAGGACGTCGAGATTTGTTTTATTATTTTTAAGGGCAAAATTTTCATATGTGAAAATAATATCTTTGTATCGCCCTGATTTGAAAAAAGAATTTACCGCAGGCGGAATAAAATTTTCATCCGCGTTTTTCGGATATTTTTTCAAACCGTCCATAAAATAATTAGAGGCTTCATTGTATTTGCCGCCGTTGTAATAAATCGCTCCTATTCTGAAAGGAATTTCATTTGCATATTCCGGCAAACCCGTAGATTCGATTTTAGTAAGATATTCGATTGTTTTTTCAATATTGCCGGTATTGTAAAAACATTGAGAAATTTTTAATAAAATATAATTTAAATAATCGGGTCTGCTTTGAAACCGTTCGAGTTCCGATAAAAATTTTATCGATTCGATAAAATTCTTTTTTGCAAAATATATTTCTCCCGCATAAAAATAAAAACGCTGCAAATCGAATTCTGAAAAACTTTTTTTTCCGTTCTCGGCAAAATTATATTTTCCCGATATTTCAAGAGCTTCGTCAAATTGTTTGCCGAGATAATATGATTTGAATAATTTGAACGCGGTTTCCAAAGTCTCTTTTTTTTTGAGCGATTCCGAGTATTTCGCGGCCGCTTTGCCGTAAGCTCCGATATTAAAATAACAATCGCCGGTATAAATTTCGGCTAATTTGAGATTCTCTTCGTTTTTTATTTTCTTGTTTTTGTTTGAGTTGGAAATTTGAATGAATTTATCAAAATAATTAATTGCGTTTTCAAATTCGTTTTTAAAATAATAACCTATTCCAAGATTGAAATAAACAAGGTCAAGATTATTATATTTCGGATAATTGACGCTTATTACGGAAAATTTAATAATCGCAGTATCGTATTGTTCAAGGGTTTGGTAACATTGACCAAGCCACAGATAAGCGTCCGGAAGGAGTTTGCTGCGAGGATATTTTACAATAAATTTTTCAAATTGCTCCGCGGACATTGCAGTATCCTGCGAATATAGTTTGACGCCAAAATCAAAATCGTCGTTTTCAGCGCCCGAACATAAAACCGAGAATAATATTAAATGAAAAAATATTGTAAAAAATATTTTGTTGATTCTCATAACTTAAATAAATATAACGTAGTTTGACAAAATAATTATTTCAAATTATATATATTCTATAAAGTTATTAAAAAAAAGCAACTTTTCATTGATGTTAATCACAAAAACTGCAATTTCACATAACCAGAAGTCAAATCAGCTAAGTCATTAAAAATAAATAAGAAAAGAAATTGCGACAGGGAAAAAGATGTGATATAATATATAGAAAAAACCGGGGTGAAAAACAATGCCAG
>Ga0116156_10001941_pt1 | contig 19274 bp, 16 predicted proteins | sample AD_UKC045_MetaG_FD_89891 | JGI IMG/M metagenome (GOLD analysis project Ga0116156, IMG submission 89891) | Active sludge microbial communities of municipal wastewater-treating anaerobic digesters from USA - AD_UKC045_MetaG | ecosystem: Engineered > Bioreactor > Anaerobic > Digestate | place: USA... | reverse complement strand
GTTATACTTACGGAAGTTATATTTATTTAGTACCTGATAGTATAGGAGGTTATACTAAATATACCGGGGTGTTTCATACGGTTTGGAAAAAACAAAATAACGGGTCTTGGAAATTTGTTTGGGATTAATTTATGGACTATAATAATTATTCTAAAGAAGAACTGATTAACGAAATAACAAAACTTAAAACTAAATTAGAATTGTTTGAAAATTATAATTTTGATGATATTAATTCTTTAAGTCAATTGTTATTTGAAAATGCTTTTTATAACTCCCCCGAAGGTATTATGTTTACCGAAGGAGATACCGGTAAAATTATTGCTCTTAATTACGAATATACCAATTTATTGGGTTATAAAGCCGAAGAAATAATTGGGAAAAGTATTAAAGAAATTGGAATTTGGATTAATACTGACCAAAGAAGAAGTTATATAGACCAAATCTTATTAAACGGTTTTGCAGTTTATACTGAAGATTTTAGAAAAAAAGACGGTACAATTATTAATCTTTCGGCAGTTTCTAAGTTAATCAAAATTAAAGACACTAATTTTTTTATCTCCTATATTAATAATACAAGTCGGATTTTTGAGGAGTTAAAAAGAAGCGAAAGAAAATATAAATTACTTTCCGAAAACATTAAGGACGTAATTTGGGAATTAGATCCAAATACGTTTAAGTTTACTTATGTCAGTCCTTCCGTATTTAATTTAAGGGGTTATACAGCCGAAGAAGTTATGGAAGCCCCTTTTAGTTATTCGCTTGAGCCTCAAATGTTTGAGATAGTAAAAGAAAAAATAAAACAACGTTTAATTGATTACAAAGAAAATTATATTATTCCCGATGAGTTTTTTAGAAACGAAATTCAACAAACATGTAAGGACGGAAGATTAATTTGGACGGAAGTTATTACAAATTATTTTGTTGACGAGGAAACGGGGAAGTTAATGATACGGGGGGTTACAAGAGATATTGAGGGGAGAAAAAAAGGAGAAGAACGTTTAAAAAAAGCATACGAAGAATATAAAACTTTATTTGAAAATGCATCCGAAACAATTATTTTAATTCAAGACGGTATTATCAAAAAATTTAATAAAGCAGCATTTAAGTTAACGGGATATAACGAAGAAGAAATATCCGGACATACGTTTTTGGAATATGTGATGCCGGAGTTTAGAGAGACGGTAATTAATTATCATAAAAGAAGATTGAACGATGAAATTTTAGAAGATAGATATAATGTAAAAATTAAAATTAAAAATAACGATACTAAATGGGTATCTGTTTCCGGCGTTAAAATTATGTGGCAAAATAAACCGGCAACATTAAACTTTTTATTAGATATAACGGAATTAAAAGAAATTCAGGAAAAACTAATAAAACAAAATGAAGAATTGCTAAAAACCAATAATCAAAAAGATAAACTATTCTCTATTCTGTCTCATGACCTTAAAAATCCATTACATGTAATTTTGGCTTTATCCGATATTTTGACTTCTGATAATGATACTATGGAAAGATCCGAAAGATATCAGTTTGCAAAAGATATTAAAAAATCGGCAAAAGCACTACGTAAAATATTAGATGATTTACTTAATTGGGCTAAATTAAAGCAAAATTTAGTAGCATTTGCCCCTAAAAGTTTAAACTTAAGCGAATTAATAAATGATGCTTTTTTGAATAGCTTTGATGTGGCAAGAGAAAAAAATATTTCGATTAATATTGATGTTGACGATATATTAAGTGTTTGGGGTGATGAAAATCTTCTTAAATCATTATTTCGTAATTTATTTACAAATGCAATTAAATTTAGTAAAGAAAATAGTAAAATAGATATTGCTGTTGCACTTTTAGAAAATAAAGATATTATTGTTAAAGTGCAAGATTACGGAATAGGAATGCCCAAAGAATTGGCAGAGAATTTATTTGAATTGGGTTATAAAATTCAACGTTCCGGTACAAATAACGAACCCAGTACCGGTCTTGGTTTGCAAATTGTTAAACATATTGCCGAAGTGCATAATGCCGAATTATGGTTTGATACCGAGGAGAATAAAGGAACTGCATTTTTTATTAAATTTTTATATAAAATTAAACAATAAAAAATTAATTACGATAATAAAGAATAATTAATTAATAATTTATTATGAAAAATATTGCTATTGAAACCTTATTGGGAATAATTTTGGGATTTGGATTATTCTTTCTATCTATTGCTTTTAGTACGGATAACTTTTTAATGTTTTTTAACCTCCCAAGTTTACTTATGGTTGTTGGCGGAACTTTGGCTGCTACCATGATTTCATTTAGAGGTCGATATGTAATGCAGGCATTAAAAGAATTGAAAGGGATATTTACTCCGCAAAATATAAATCCTCAAACTTTATATAAAGAAGTTGAAAATATTATTAATTTAGCACGCGTATTAAAAACAAAAGGTATTGTTGAACTTGAAAACGAACTTCAAAAATCTGATATAAAAGATCCTTTTGTAAAATATGGCGGTGAATTACTTGTTACCGGTTATAAAGGAGACGAGTTAAGAAAAATGCTTAACAATTTTGTGGAAACATCATTTGAAAGAAGTATGGTTTTTTCTCATATTTTAAGAACTATGGCAAGTTTTGCCCCGGGTTTTGGTATGTTGGGCACTGTAATTGGTTTAATTATTATGTTAGATAAAATGGGCAGTAATCCATCGGAATTAGGAAGAGGATTGGCGTTTGCATTAATAACCACTTTATATGGTGTATTACTTGCACAATTAATTTTACGACCCGCTGCCGAAAAAGTTAAACAAAAACAAGAAATATTACGCTTCAGAAATTTACTAATTACCGAAGGATTTGTATTATTGGGTGAAAATCAAGATTCGATGTTAATTCAAGATATGTTAAACAGTTTTTTAGACCCCGAAAATCATTTTTCTGTTATTAAAAAAGATAGAAATTAACACGGTATAAGGTAATGTTAGATAATTATAACGAAAATAGTAATAAAGAGGAATTTGTTTCCAGCGAGCAAAAACTTGCCAAAAAATTAAAAACAGAGCTTTCCAAAAGAAATATTGAAGGTGAAGACGAGAGGGGTAAAAAACCTTTTAAAAGGTGGTACACCGATGAAGATTCGGCATATAAAAGCAAAATTGTTAAAGGCGAAGCAGATGCAGAAGACTGGCTTATAACTTATGCCGATGTAATTACATTAATGTTAACATTATTTGTTTTGCTATTTTCGTATTCAAAGGTTGACCAGAAGAAATTTGAACAGTTAAAGCAATCAATTAATAAAGAATTACTAAAAAAAGATGAAAAAACGATGTTTGAACAAGTAGAAAAAAATGTTAAAAATATTTTTGAAAGTTCAAGTATGGGGAATAAAGTGTTAGTTTCTTCAGATCCCAAAGGGTTAAGAATAGAATTAAATAGCAGTGCATTATACGATTTGGGTTCGGCTACAATTAAACCCGAAATGCTTGCGGAATTAAAAGAGTTAGCTTATACAATAAATTCATTACGCATAAATTTTCCTAATTATTTGGTTGAAGTAGAAGGACATACGGATAATATACCTATTAATACACCGCAATATCCCTCAAATTGGGAGCTATCTACAAACAGAGCTACTAATATTGTAAAATTATTTATTGAAGAGGGAATTCCACCGGTTAGGTTGCGTGCAGCCGGATATGCCGATAGCAGACCAAAACTATCTAACGTGGATGTAAACGGTAATTCTATTCCTCAAAACCAAGCCGCAAACAGAAGAGTGGTAATTTTTGTACAGCGAGAAAATTAATTATTAAATAGTCTATCCCAAAAACTTCTTTTTTCCTTTTTTTTCCAATAATCAACATAATTTTTTTGAGTTGTAATACCAATCGGTCCTTCGTATATTCCGCCGTCTTTATATCCGTCATAAACTTTAACGGCAATAACATTTTCACCATCGTAGTTTAATAAATTATCAGGTAAATAATAACCTCTAAATTTTGCATAATTAACGCCCAAGTTATTATTATCAATATTATTCATTTTTCCCGTAGAACCCACAAGTTTTCCGTTAATATAAACTTGATCGTAATCATCTATTTTACCCATTACAAGAACAAGTTTTTGACCGGCAATAGATTTAGAAACCTTGAATTTTTTTCTATACCAAGCATATCCGTCATAATCTTTGTAACCCTGGTTTTCCCAAAAACCGGGTACTAAAATTTCATCCCATTTTGAATCGTCAAAATTAACATTTTTATAATCGTCGTTAAATCCAGGTTTAAATTTCCAATAGCCTTCTAACCCTATATTAAACGAAAGGCTTTTATAACTATAAATACCCGGCTCTCCGTTTACAATTCCCCCGCCTTGCTCGTCATCATATACTCGTACGGCAATAACATTATTGCCGGGTTTAAGTAAGCCCATTGGAATTGGATATTTACGATAAGAAAAATATGAAGTAATATAATCAGGTGGAAAAGAACCGCTTTTACCTATTAAAACTCCGTTAATATATGTTTCGTCAACATCATCAACATAACCTAATTCTACATAAAGCTGAGTATTTAAATATTTGTCGGAAATAATAAACTGCTTGCGGTACCAAGCGTAACCGTCGTAACCATGATAACCTTTATCTTCCCAAAAAGCCGGTACTCTGATATCTTCCCAGTTGTTATCGTTAAACCCGGTCTTTTTCCAATCAGGGTTATCACCTATCGAAAATTTCCAATAACCGGATAAATTAAATACTTTTGAACGGTCTTCGGCAATTAGATTTACCGCAAGCAGCAACACTACTACCAAATATATCTTAAAGTTTTTCATATAATTTTAATAATTTAATATTATAAGTTATTTAATATTTTAATATTTTACTGTAATTATTTGTAAAAAATTGTAAACGATCAGTTTTTTGTAATATAATTAGTTGTATCTGTATATGTTTTTGCAATTTCACTTCCAATAAATCTAAATTTTTTGCTTTTATCTTTACAACATAAATTTGTAACAGCAGTAAAACTTTTTTCGGTACCTATTTTAAATAAAGAAATAGCAATTAAATATTTAGTGTTTTCATTATAAGTTGTTTTGTACAAATCGCATAATTCGTCAACAACTTCGTTTACTTTGTATTTACCTGCCAAATAAACGGCACTTTTCATTAATCCTTCGTTATCCGAACGTAATGCGGTAATTAAATTATTAATCTTATTCTCTTCTTTATTAACATTGTTTTTTGATTGGGCAAAAACTAAAGTAGCACAAAAAACCAAGTAAAAGAAAATTACCCATTTTGTAACCCCGCTGTTTGTGTTTTGTTGATAACGTTCCATTTTTTCCTTCCTGAATAATTTTGTTAAAAATTTGTTTATTGTTACTAATTCTGACGGTAAACTTAATAATTAAGTTGTCATCAAAAGGTTTTAGTTTGTAACAAGATGTAACAAAAAGGTAAAAAAGTGAAACAGAAGAAAAGTGATGTGCCTTGAAACGTGAAAGTAGATTAATTTAATATTATTTTTAGGGTCTTAAAATTGTAAGGATATAAAAACTAGGCGATTGTCTTTTTTTTATTCTCCGTTTTACTATATTCGGATTTGCAGTTTCTTAAAATTTTTTATATCTTAATTTTATTAATTCATCTTGGTTTGCAAATATGAGTAAGCTATGTCCCGTATGCGGAAATACCAACTACAAAAAAATTGGACTTCCAAAAGCCAATAATATTTCTAAAAACTTTTTGGATAAAGAGTATTATGTTGTTCAGTGCCTAAACTGTGAAGCGTATTTTGTTTCTCCCGAAATTAATTTTTCTGAAGAACAATGGGCTAAATTATATAATAGTGAATACTTTGTTCGACAATCCGATTGGCTAGAAAGACGGCGAAAAAAAGAATTGGCAAATAGGTTTAACCATTTTGAAAATTTGATAAATAAAAAAAATATTTCATTTTTGGATGTTGGTACTGGTGAAGGGAAGGCAATTATTGAAGCCAAAAAACGTAAATGGAAGATTACGGCAATCGATATTGTGGATAATCGAAATAGTGATGCCAAAAACACAAATATTAATTTTATTAAAGGAAATTTTATTGATATTGATTTAACTCCCAAAAGTTTCGATTTTATTTATCTTGATTCGGTAATTGAGCATGTGCTAAATCCTTTGGAATACTTAAAAAAAGCTGCAGAACTATTAACTGATGATGGGGTTGTTTATATAGGCGTACCTAACGAGGATTCTCTTTTTAATGATGTACGTAAACTAATTTTTTGTTTAACCAAACAGCAGCATATATCAGAAAAAATAAAACCTTTTTATTCTCCTTACCACATCATCGGATATAATTTTAATTCACTTAAAACAATTATTAATAACTCGGGATTGGAAATAAAAACACTTAGAAACTTTGGGAGAAAATTTGAATTCTTGGGTAATAAACCTTTTAGCAAAGATTTTTGGATAAGTTTTTTATTTTTATTTCCTATTGAGTTTATCGGTTTACTAATAAAAAGAGATGTATATCTCGAAGCTTATGTAAAAAAACAAAAGAAGTAATAGAATCCATATTAAGAGCGATTTATTTAGCATTAGAACTTAAACCCAATTATTCCTCCTTTAAAACACTAAAGAGAGGGAATTATATTCCGAGTAATTTACTTAAAGTAGCAAACAATTGTTAGTATTATTATCATAACATATTTTATTACAATACGCTAACGTATTATGTAATCCTTTCTTTCAGGTTTTAAGAAGGGAAAGAATGATGATTATATTATTAACGCGATGCGTAATAATATAAAATTTATTACAATATAATTACTTGTTAAATCGACTAAAAATCGGTTTGATATTGCTACCACCAAAATTTGCAAAGGTTATTATCAAATTATTTAGGTTTTGAAATTCAATTAATACATTACAAATATTTTAATAAAAATTGAAGCTATTAAAAAAAGTTAAAAGAAAACATACTTCTCTTTTACGGTAAACATTTTTATAATTTATAAAAATCGGTTATAAAAGTGAAACAAGAAATTAGTGATAAAGTGAAATAACTTAATATTAAAATTACTTTAAATGAAGTTAGACTTTCTATTTCAATAGTCTTAAAACTCGGAACTAATAATAATTTTTTGTATATTTAAAAGTTAAACACTAATAAATCGGTAAAATAATGAAAAAAAATGTTTTATTAATTTTAATTATTTTTATATGCAATATAACTAACGCACAAAACCAAATACAAAATATCGAACCTCCATTTTGGTTTACGGGAATGGAGTATCAAGATTTGCAGATAATGTTACATGGTAAAAATATAGCAGATTTTAAGCCTACATTAGATTATGAAGGAGTAAAAATAATAAGCACCGACACTACCGATAATAAAAACTATCTTTTTATTAATGTAAAAATAGAAAAAACGGCAAAACCCGGGTTATTATTGTTTTCGTTTAATAAAGGTAAAAAGTCTTTTAAATTTAGTTATGAGTTGCGTGCAAAAAGGAAAAATTATAAAAGATTGGACATTAATACGGAAGATGTAATATATTTAGTTACTCCCGATAGATTTGTAAATGGAGATAAAAATAACGATAGCATTAAAGGATATTTCCAAAAGGCAGATAGAAGTGACGTAAAATATAGACACGGAGGAGATATTGCCGGAATTACCAAAAAATTAGACTATATAAAGGATATGGGGTTTACTGCAATATGGTCTATGCCGATGTTACAAAGCAATATGCCAATTTACTCTTACCATGGATATTCAATTACGGATTTTTATAATATTGATAGACGTTTTGGAACTAATGACGAATATTTAAATTTAGTAGCAGAAAGCCACAAAAGAGGAATTGCGGTTATTAAAGATATGGTATTTAACCAATTTGGTGACGGACATTTTTGGACAAAAGATAAACCGGATAAAAATTGGGTGCACGTTTGGGATGAATTTACTTACAGCAACTTTAACGGAACTGTTATTCCCGATTTGTATGCCAGCAATTACGACCGTGATAGAATGAATAGAGGTTGGTTTGATAAATGGATGCCGGATTTAAATCAAGAAAATCCATTAGTTGCAAAATATTTAATTCAAACTACATTGTTTTGGGTTGAATATGCCGGAATTGACGGAATAAGAATGGATACTTACCAGTATAATTATAAAGAGTTTATGAATGATTGGTTAAAAATAATTAAAACCGAGTATCCGGATTTATTTATTGTAGGCGAAGTTTGGATGAATGACTCCGAAATTATTTCTTACTGGAAAAAGGGGAATAACAATAGAGACGGATTTAATTCGGAATTGGAATATATTACCGATTTTCCCGTACAATCTATATTAAATAATGTGTTTTCAAGTTATAAAGGTATTTACGAACTTTATAATACAGTTTCGCGTGATTATTTATATGATAATCCGTTAACAAATATGATTTTTGCCGATAACCACGATGTTACACGAATATTTACTTTTTGCAAAGAAGATATAAATAAGTATAAACAAGTTATTGCGTTTTTATTAACTGCACGCGGAATTCCGCAAATTTACTACGGAACGGAAATATTGATGACAGGAGACCATCATGAAATATTGCGAGCAGATTACCCCGGTGGCTGGGAAGAAGATACAATTAATGCTTTCACCTCGGAAGGAAGAACACAATTGCAAAACGAAGCTTTTAATTATATAACCAAACTATTAAATTGGCGTAAAAATACTTCGGTTATACATAACGGTAAAACTTTACATTTTATCCCTTATAAAGATACCTATGTTTATTTTAGATTTAACGATAAAAATTGTGTTTTGGTAGCTTTAAATAACGGAAAAGAACCTATTACTTTGGAATATGATAGACATTCGGAAATATTAAACAAGTATAATAAAGGAAAAGAAGTTATTACCGATAAAGAAATATTAAATTTAAAAGATATAACTGTTCCTGCTAACGGATTGGTAATAATTGACTTGTAAAATAAATTTGTTTTGGTTTGGGCAACGGAGGAGAAAGTTAATAAATCAAATCTCTATTTTAAATGAAGTCCCTTTGTTTAATTCGCTTGCAATAGTAATTTTTGAATTATGTAAACTTACAAGTTCTTTAACAATTTGTAAGCCTAAGCCAATTCCTCTTTCTTTATCTGTACCAAGAGACGTAAAAGACTTATCTTTATTTATAATTAAATCGATAGTATCTTGAGACATACCAAGTCCAAAATCTTTAACTTCAAGTACGGCATTGTTTTTATTAATTATAGCCGAAAGAACTATTTTATTATTTTTTGGCGAAAATTTTACGGCATTAGTAACCAAATTACCCAAAATGGTTTCGGTAACAAATTTATCTGCTAAAATATTAAGGTCTTTAGGAGCTTCAACAACAATTTCGATTGATTTCTTTTTTGCCAAAAACTTATAACTTTCGGCAATATTAACCAATAGATCATAAACATTTAAATCACTTTTGTTTATTTTAATACCTTCACGTTGTGAACGTGCCCAGTTAAGTAAATTACCTATCATCAATTGAATATTTTTGGAAGCATCGGCAATACTTTCAACCAATTCTTTTTTGTCTTCTTCGTCAATTTCGTTATAATCTGTCCGTAAAAATTCCGAAACGGATGAAATTGCTCCAACAGGGTTATTTAAATCGTGTGCAATTATTGAAAAAAGTTTATTTTTGGCTTCAATTTCTTTGCTTAATTTTTTATTTAAATCTTTTAATAGTTTGTATCGCGAAACTCCTAAAAATAACAATAAAGCTACAAGAAAAGCTATAATACCTAAATATTTAATTTTAGTACGTTCCGCATCAATTTCTCTTTTAAGTAAATTATTTTCCGATTCTTTTAACTGAACCAAGTATGCAGTTTGTAAATCAGCAATTTTATTAACGCTTCCGGCACTGTATATGCTGTCTTTTAAAGTAGTATAATCATCGGAATATTGTAAAGCCAGCTTAAAATTTCCCTCTTTTATAGCAATTTCTTTTAATAACTGATAAGAAACTGCCAACATATTTATTAAACCGGACTTACTTGCTTTGCTGCTTGCAATTTCCAAAACCTGTTTAGCTTCATTAATTTTAGTAAGTTTTAATAAAATTTTTGCTCTATCGTTATAACTTGCAATAATTTGAGGTGTTGAATTGATTTGTAAAGAAAGGTCTAATCCTTTTTTATTATAATCCAATGCTTCGTTTAATTCATTTAATTTATAATAAATATTAGAATATCCTAAATATGCGTAGATAAGACCCTTATAATATTTTGTAATATTACTAAATTTTTCTGATTCGGAATAAACTTCCAATGCTTTTTTATAATCGGCTTTAGCTTCATATACTGCAGCAATATTAGTTAAAGATTTTCCAATTCCTCTATAATCGTTTAATTCTTTTCTTATAGTAATGGATTTATTAAAATATAACAATGCCTTATCGTAATTTTCTTGATTAAAAAATATTTGACCAATATCGTTATAACTATAAGCTAACCCTATTTTGTCATTTAATTTTATGAATAATTTATTTGATTGAAAAAACTTCTCCAAAGCCAGTGAATATAACGAGCTTTGAAGGTAATAATCGCCCAAATTATTTAGCGAATAAGCAAGTTGAAGACTGTCATTTGTTTTTGTAGCTTCAAATAATCCTTTTTGATAAAAATAATATGAAGAATCCAAATTACCTAAATGACTATAAACAACTCCAACAAAATTATATAATTTACTTTTTGGAATTGTTAGCCCATGCTTCTCAATCTTATTAATTGCTGTAAAACCATATTCCAAAGCTAATTTAGGATTAACGTTTCGGTTTTCCCAACATAAATTAGTAAGAACTTTTACCTTTTCACTTTCGCTTTTGCCTTTAAGTAAATTTAAAACCGAATCTGCCTTTTCGGCGTAAATTAGCACAAAAGGCGAAAAAAGAAATAGGTATAAAAGAAATTTTTTCATATCATTATAATAGTTATAATCTATTATCGAAAATTATGCAAAAAATGTTAATTATAATAATTATTTTTATAAAGGTAATAAAAACATAAAAGTAGTTCCTATGCCAACATGGCTTTCTACCCAAATTTTTCCGTTATGTTTATCAATTATATCTTTGCATAAAATTAATCCAAGTCCAGTTCCTGTTTCGGTATTTGTACCCACGGAAGATAAATTAACTTCAGAAAAGAGTTTTGAAAGCTTCTCTTCTTCAATACCAACTCCGCTATCAAAAACGGAAACTATTATTTTGTTTTCTATTTGTTTTGAGCTAACAATAATTACTCCTCCGGATTTAGTAAATTTAATACTATTATTAATTAAATTTCGTAAAACCAATAAAATCATATTATAATCGGCATTAATTTCCAAATCAGGAGATATATCATTTTTATAAACAATATTTTTGTTTGTTAAGTGCAATTTATATAAACTAAATACGGATTCTACCATATTAAACAGTTTAATGGGTTTTAAGGTTAATTGATATTTTTGTGATTGTAATTTTGCCCAGTTTAATAAATCGTCAAGTAATAAAAATTGTTTATTTAAATTTTCGTTTAATTCAGATGCCATAACCTTAGCTTCTGTAATGTCCATTTTATCTATTTGAGTAGCTAATAAATCGGATAATCCTAAAAATCCCTGAAAAGGACTTCGTAAATCGTGTGCGATAATTGAGAAAAAGCGATCTTTTGTTTTATTTAATTCCGTTAAATACTCTTCCGATTTTTTTAATCTGTTTTCGGCAAGTTTTTTATTTGTAATATCATGTGCGGCATAGATACACAAATTATTGGTAATGTAGGTTATTTTGGCTTCAAACCACAAAGTTTTACCATCAATTTCCAAATCATATTCTATAATTTCAGTCGTTTTTTCTTTAATAGATTTTGTAATTGCATTATAAAAGAATAATGCCGTATCTTCATCAAATATTTCAAAAAGCGATTTATTAATAATTTCATCGTAAGGTTTTACCAACAAATTTCTACAGCTTGGGGCAATTTGTTTATATATCCCTTTATCATCAAAAATAATTACAATTTCGTTCAAACTTGTAAAAAGAGCACTTAATTCCCTTTCGTTATTTTTAATTTTAATAATTGCTTTTGTTAAAAACCAAATTAAAACACTTATAACAAGTGCCGAAAAATAAAGGAGAATTAACAACGCTTTATTTTTACTGTTATATTTTTCCCAACCCAAAATAGGAACGCCTGATAAAACCCAATTCCCGGTAGGTAAAACAATATTTATGTTGACAGGATTTTTATTATAAACAGTCGAATCACCCCAAAAGAATTCTCCTTTATCTCCTTCGCCGTCAATACCACGTAAACAGAATTTAAAATCACCGTAATATTCGGTTAATCTTGCTTCATTTAATAATTTATCTTTATAAATAACAATATCACAAACGCCCCAAAATTTGGCTGTATCAACTTCATTTTTAATAAATATTGGAGTGTAACTTATAAAAGCTAAACCGCCTTCAACAAGTTCAACAGGTCCAGCAACAAAAGTTTTGTGAGAAATAATTGTTTCTTCAACAATTTTTTTTCTTGCAGGATGTGCAAGCAAATTAACGCCAATAGCTGCTTCGTGCCCTTCCAAAGGGTAAAGAGCTTTGATAATACAATCCGGAGAAAGTGCCATTGTGCTAATTACGGTATCGTTTTGAATTAGTTCATCTGCTAATTGATAAAACTTTTCGGCAGTAATACCTCCATTAACCGCAATATATGCGGCAATTCCTTTTGTATAATAAATTCGTGAATATAAAGCTTTTTCTAAACCGGCTTTTTTGTTTATCATTATTTCCAAAAGAATTTCTCTAACTTCTTTTTCATTTTTTTCTTTTGTAAACTCGGTATATTGTAAAATAATACCAATCATTATTAAAAACGATATTGAAGCAAATAAAATGGGAATATTTATCTTTTTAATTTTTTTCATTTTTCTATACTTTTTTAACAAACACAAAAATTATGGTAAGAATAATAAATATTGATAAAGGGATAGAGATTAAAACATAAAATACAAGTCTTCCTTGTTTTGAAGCAAAGTTTATAGTGCTTCCCGCTCCAAAAGGTTTATCTACAATAGCTCGTTTATCTTCTTTATTGTAATAAAACAAGCCGTGTTTTAAGGTGTTAATAAACGTTAAATTTAAATATCCTTCGCTTAATAAGTGATATTTAATTATTAATACTATTGATATAAAAAATAACATAAAAAAAACAAAAACAATAAATAGTTTATAAATATTTAAAACTAAAATAATAGGTAAAAACGCAATTAGTATTTTAGCAGCTTTAATATATAACGACCGTAAGTTGATATATATGTTTTTTTCTTTTTCCGAAATATTTGTTTTAGGTAAATTTATTTCGGCTTTACTTTTATTATTTGTTTTTAGGTTAAACGAATAATTAAATGCTAATGTTAAAATTAAGTATATAAAAATACTTACAATAATTGGGGCAATAGTTGTATTAGGTAAGTAATTAAATACTATAAATATAGTGAGTAAAATTATTGTAATAGAATAAAATAAGTCTATTAAAAAACAACAGTTTTTCAAATGTTAATCCTTAAGTTAATTTAACGGATCTCCCCATTCGTATAAATACTCTACTATGCCGTCATAATAAACTCTAAATTTCCAATAGTGTCTATAAATACAACCACTTGGGCAGTCTCCAAACCCGAACGAATATATTAACTCAACAAAATCATCAAAAACTTCAGCAGTAATATTACTTCCGTCCCCCAATGAGTTATCGGCAAAAGCATTTTTAATACCTTTAATGTCTTTAAGTTGATAAAAAAGAGCATTAAGGTTTATTTGACTTTCGGAGTAATAAGAAAATCCGTTAAATCCGATAAAATTAAAATAATTACTAAACTTAAGGTTGTATCTATTGGTTAAACTGTCAAATTTTTGATTACCGCTATATGTATGATTTAATATTAATGTTTTTACCCACGCTTCCGATGTGTCTATTTCAATTAAAAAGTTTTTTGTTTCGGGGTTAGGGTAAACACCTATTTTATATTGTTCTATTACCGTTAATCGGGCACTTAGGTAATTAGCGTTATAAACTTGGCAAAGAGAATTAAATAGAAGATTTTTTATTTCGGAAGGTATTTCTACAACACTTTCGTAAAGTTTAGGGTCTAATTTCATCTCCCTAACCGCAAGAATACCGGCGTAATTTTGATATAAACTCAAAATACTGTCCGGTATGTTGCTAAAATTTACATTATCGATTTTTTTATTTAAGTATTTTGATCTTTGCGTTTGGTTTTCGTTTTTATCGCAACCCAAACTAAAAATTAAAATAGCAAAAACAAAAAAAATCGCTATTTTTTTCATTTTTTATCTTTTTCTTTTTCTTTGTTTTCGTGATCTTCAACAAATTTTTTAATTTCATCAAGATAATTAAATATAGCTTTTGCTTTATTTACACCAAAGGTAAACTTATTGTAAGGCGGATTGCTATCCGTAAAAATCGTAATTACGGGGCTTCCTTTATATTCCCCTACTTCCACAGGTATTTTTTCTTCAGACATTTTTAACCTTTTTTTTAATTAATAATATAATAATTTACAACTATTTTTTAAAATTATCAAAAATATATCCAAATTTCAATAATTTATCCGCATTCTTGTTTATAAATTCTACTATTGTTTCAATAGGTATTACCCGTGTAACGCCATATTTAATATTTACTCGTTGTTCTATCATAATATTGCCTTTATAAGGTAATAAAGGGTTATATTCGTATCCTTCCGTTGGTGCTTCCGGTTTTAAAACATATTCATACTCTGCCGGAACAGAACGAACTAAACCAACAAGCTCGAAATTAGGCACACCGTCTCTAATTGCCAAAACTATTCCTCCGCTAAATCCTCTGTTAAATACTGCATCTATTAAAAATGAACCACTTTCATCTCTATTAGGGCTAGAAACAATTCCCTTGGTAATCATTTTATAATTCATGGGGTATCCCAATGCATAAACAAACGAACCCCACTCCAAATTTTTTGCATTTCCCAACGGATAACTAAATACCGGAAATTGATTTAATTTATATTGAACAAATCTTTTGCCTATTATTGCCAAATCGTTTAGTTCGTCTATTAAAATAATATCAACATCTCCCCCTTCGGGAAAATCGTTAATATAATTTGTTTGTTTGGTTTTAATTGAAATACTTTCTACGATATTTGTAACATTACCTTTATCGTCAATTTTATATGTATAAACGGTATCGGGAAAGTTTATAATATGTGCACATGTTAGTAGTGCTACATTTCCGTTGGTTGAATGAATAATTGTTGCAGTTCCGCTTGCAGTTCTATGATAAACTCCTTTTTTATAAGTAACGGCTTCAAAATTATTACTATTTATCTCTTTTTTTGTAAGGTTATATTTTTCTTCAACAAAATGATTTTTATAATAAACCAGAACATTAATTAACTTAACCGATCTGCTTACGGTTTCCAGCTGGTCGGAACAATTTTTATAGGGGAATTCGCTATCATACTTTCCGTCTGTTAAAGTAGGATATACAGTTTCTAAAATGTAAGTATGGCAGCCGGTAATTAATAGAATAGTAACTATTAATAAAAAGTATTTTAGCAGATACATGGTTTTCTCAAATTAATAATTTAATAAATTATCGTAAACATAATCATAAAAATTTATCAAAAAGTAAAGTAAAAAAATTATATTTATAAAAACGATTTATATTATTTATGAACATTGAAAGTTATTTAAAATATTTAGACGTTGAACCAAGTGAAAAGTTGACGTATCTTTATCTGGCAAAGTTACAGATGCAACATATGTTAAAAATTCCTTTTGAAAATTTAGATATTCATTTAAATATTCCGATAGTATTAAATGAAGAATATTTATTTAATAAAATAATTAATAACAAACGTGGGGGTTTTTGTTATGAATTGAACTTTCTGTTTTACAATTTATTAAAAAAATTAGGGTTTAATGTACATTTGCTTTCGTGTTCATTTTTTCATTCAAATATCAATCAATTTGCTCTGGAGTTTGACCATTTGGCATTGTTGGTAATTTTAGATCAATCTTTTTTGGTTGATGTTGGTTTTGGCGATTCGTTCCGTGTTCCGATACCAATACCTAACGGGCAGATAAAAGATATAAGCGGTAAATATAGAGTGTTTAATAATAACAATGAATATTTTTTACAGCGTTTAGATGAAGAAAATTGGTTAACTCAGTACAAATTCACTTTAACTCCAAGAAAAATTGAAGAATTTGCAGAAATGTGTTTATATCATCAAACATCTCCCGATACAATTTTTACGCAAAAAAAACTTTGTACAATTGCAACTCCTTTTGGAAGGGTAACTTTAACAGACGATAATTTAACAATTACGTTTAATAGATTAAAAGAAAAGCAGATTATTGTTGATAGTAAAGATTTTAACAACAAACTTGCTTCACATTTTGGTATCGTGTTATAATAGTCGGTCATCTTTACTTCATAAATAAAAAATCGGAAAGATGGTAAAATACTCTCCTAATAAAAATCTAAAATAAATAATCCGTTTTAATCATTTTGTCTTGTACCTTAACCCCAAAAGCCAAAACTTTAAGCTTAAAAATAACTCTTAAGCTAATTAAAACAACAAAGTTAAGTGGCAAAGGTTAAAAATAATTAAACTAATCGAGAAAAATTTCTCTTTTCGCTTGACAAATTGTTTTGTATGTGTTATTTTTAATTGTGAAAATTTTCTCGATATGGAAATCTCGATAAAAAATCTCGATTGGAGAAGAAGATGATAGAAATAAAAGCAAAACCAACACCGGAACCGACACTTAGAAGATTACCTAAGTATCTAAACGTACTAACCGCATTAAAGGAAAGGAACGTTTTGGAAGTTAGCAGTACTTTGATAGCAAACGAGTTAGGTTTAGATCCTACTCAGGTTCGCAAAGATATTCAATATACCGGAATAGAGGGGAGACCCAAAACCGGATTTTTTACCGATGAGCTGATAAATGCAATTAGAACATTTTTAAATTGGGATAACACAACCGATGCCTTTTTGGTAGGAGTAGGTAGTTTAGGAACTGCAATGCTCGGATATCAACAATTTAAATTACACGGTATTAATTTTGTTGCCGCATTTGATAACGACCCGGATAAAGTTGGTCAATATATACACGGCATTTCTGTTTTACCAATCGAAAAACTTACAAATTTGACTTCAAGAATGAAAGTGCATATAGGCGTATTAACTGTTCCGGCAAGCGCTGCACAAGCAATTGCCAATATGATGATTGAGGGCGGAATTCAAGCAATTTGGAATTTTGCCCCAACTCATATTAAAGTGCCCGATAATATTATTGTAGAAAATGCACAATTAACCCATAGTTTGGCAGTATTAACAAGAAAGTTGAGTGAATATAATTTTAATTTAGGAGATAATTTATATGACTACGCAATCTGATTCGTCATATTCGTTACGAAAATTTGAAAAAGTATGTGAAATACTTAAAAAACATGACAATAACCCTAATAAATTGATTCCAATTTTGCAGGAAGTACAAGAAGAATATCGTTATTTACCTCAAGAAGTATTAACATTTATTGCTACTTCGGTAAATTTACCTCCGGCACGTGTTTACGGCGTTGCTACTTTTTATGCCCATTTTGCTTTAGAACCAAAAGGCAAATATGTAATTAAGGTTTGTGACGGAACAGCTTGCCACGTAAAAGAATCTATTCCTATTGTTGATGCAATAATGAAAAAATTAGGAGTTGATTACAACAAAAGAACAACAAACGATATGCTTTTTACATTAGAAACAGTATCTTGTTTGGGTGCTTGCGGGTTAGCTCCTGTTGTTGTAATTAATGAAGAAGTATATCCGATGATGTCACCGAAAAAAATAGCAGATGTTTTAGATCAAATTATCGAAAAGGAGAAAGCTAATGAAAACGTTGCTTGCTGATTTAGATTCTATTAAAAACGAATATTTAGAAAAATCGAAAGAAATAAAAAAGCGTGTTATTGTTTGTGCCGGTACAGGTTGTATTGCAAACGGTAGCGATAAAGTTTTTAATAAATTTAAGGAATTGATTAAAAATTCTAATTTAGAATTAGTTTTAGACTTAACTTTTGAACATCATTCGGATAGTGCAACTCATTTAACCGAAAGCGGTTGCCAAGGTTTTTGCCAAATGGGTCCTTTAGTGGATATTGAGCCGGATGGTATTTTATATGTTGGCGTAAAAGAAGGTGATGTTGAAGAAATTGTTAACGAAACTTTAGTAAATCATAAATTAGTTGATAGATTACTCTTTAAAGAGCCAAAAACCAAACAATCTTGTAAAGGACACGGTGATATAAGTTTTTATACTCGTCAACATCGTTTTGTATTAAAACAATGCGGAATGGTTGACCCTAACGATATTAGCGAATATATAGCCTTAGACGGTTATTCCGCAGCAAGAAAATCTATACTTGAAATGACGGATAAAGAAGTTTGTGACGAAATTTTAGCTTCGGGATTGAGAGGAAGAGGCGGCGGCGGTTTTCCGACCGGAAGAAAATGGGATTTAACCAGAATACAAAAATCGGAAGAAAAATACGTAATATGCAACGGTGACGAAGGTGACCCGGGTGCTTTTATGGATAGAAGCGTTATGGAAGGAAATCCACATAGCGTAATTGAAGGTATGATGATTGCTGCAAAAGCAATAGGAGCTAATAAAGGATATGTTTATGTTCGTTTGGAATATCCGTTGGCTGTTAAAAGAATTAAAAAAGCTGTTGAAGATGCCGAAAAACTTGGAATTTTAGGAAAAAATATTTTCGGTTCTAATTTTAGTTTTACTATGGAAATTATGGAAGGAGCGGGAGCTTTTGTATGCGGAGAGGAAACTGCATTAATGAGTTCTATTGAAGGTAAACGCGGAATGCCAAACCCAAAACCGCCGTTTCCTGCTCAAAGCGGTTTATACGGTAAACCGACCGTTATTAACAACGTAGAAACATTGGCTACAGTTCCTATTATTATTAAAGACGGAGCAATTAAATTTAGAGAGTTGGGAAATCAAAACTCGCCCGGAACAAAAACCTTTGCTTTAACGGGGCATGTTGCTAATACAGGATTAATTGAAGTTCCTTTTGGTACAACATTACGTGAAATAGTATTTAATATAGGCGGCGGCGTAACTACACGTGAAGGAAAAAT
>Ga0116156_10001936_pt1 | contig 19325 bp, 17 predicted proteins | sample AD_UKC045_MetaG_FD_89891 | JGI IMG/M metagenome (GOLD analysis project Ga0116156, IMG submission 89891) | Active sludge microbial communities of municipal wastewater-treating anaerobic digesters from USA - AD_UKC045_MetaG | ecosystem: Engineered > Bioreactor > Anaerobic > Digestate | place: USA... | reverse complement strand
CGCGCCTGTCGAGGATCAGAATGACGAGGCAACCCGCCTGCGCTGGCGCAATCGCTATCTCGAAGGTCGCGTGAAGTATCTGGAAGAAGAACTCGTCCGCACGGGCGGTTTCACGACAGCGCGCGTCGTTCCGGCGACAGCGCAGGCAGAGGCAGCGCCGCAAGCCAAAGGGCCGGAAGGCGAGCAGCCGGAGCTGATCGAACAGCCGCGCGAAGGTCGCGCCGATGATCTCAAGCTTATTTCCGGCATTGGTCCGAAGCTGGAACAGAAACTCAACAGCATCGGCGTCTGGCACCACGATCAGGTCGCCGAGTGGAGCCAGCAGAACATCGACTGGGTCAACGCCGCGATCTCATTCCGCGGGCGTATCGAGCGAGAAAAGTGGGTGCCGCAGGCCAGGCAGCTGATTCAGGACGCCGCCGCGAACCTCGAAGCAGCTCCCGAAGGCGGCGCCTAATCCTTCGATTTGTGGGCGATCGCCATTGCCGAGGCATCCCAATCGCTGCGTCCGTCAAAGTTGACGATCCGCACTTCAGAGAAGTCCTTCGGGTCATCAAGGCAACGCAGGTTCACGCTGAACCCATCCGGGTTTGACCGGGGCACGTAGAACGATTTCACTCCACAGACGGCGCAGAAGGTGTGTTTCGCCGTTCCGGTGTTGAATGTGTAGGTTGTGATCTGCTCAGCGCCCTGAAGCAGCCTGAACCGCGAAGACGGCACGATCAGGTGCAGATAGCCCGTGCGGGCGCACATGGTGCAGTTGCAGTCTTCGACTTCGATCTCATCGGGCGTCTCGGCCTCGAACCGTACAGCGCCGCAATGGCAGCCGCCTGCATGCCAGCGCATGGGCATCCCGCTCACCGGCACGAGCGGACGATACCCGACAGCTTGTCGCGATCGAGGTTGATCGAGATCAGGTTGAAACCCGTGACGCCATTGGTGTCGGGTTCAGTCGTGGCAATCTGGAACAGCGTGGCTCCAGTAATGACATCGAGCAGGCGGGGCGACAGATCGATCGTCACCTGAATGTTGCCATGCTCGGTCATCTTCGGCGGGTCGATGATCTCATAGGGCTGCAATGTCGCGCTGCGAATGTCGGCAAAGCCGTCTGGCCGTTGCGCGTCCAGCTGCCAGAACACAGTCAGGCCCTTGCTGGCCAGATCGACAACCCGCTGCGCATCCACCGTGCCCGTGCTGCGCCGTGAGTCATGCACCAGCCACAGATACAGGCGCGGCGCATTGGTGCGATTGCAGAAGATCTCGACCTTGTCGTCCTTCCACTGGTTGCCTTGCCGATAGCGCAGGAAGAACTGCCCCTGCGCGTCGGTCTCGAACTCCCAGCTTTCGGTCTTGTACTCGTAGACGATCTTGTACTCGCGCAGTTTCTCTTCGGAGAGCGCGTTGATGGTTTCCGGGCCCGCCTTCGACATTTCGGTCAGGAAGATCGGGTCCACGCCCATGGAACGCACATAGGCCACCACTTCGCCGTTGGCGATCTGCACCATGGTCAGGGCTTCGTTCAGCTCCGGGCAGTAGTTCACGTTCGGCATCGCAACCCACGGGTATTGCGAGAGCGCCTTGCGCTTGTCGACGCAGTTCATGCTCACCTGGTGCACGGCGAAGATCGACCCCGGCCGCACTTCGCGCTTCACGCCGCCAAGGAAGGCGAGGGAGCAGGCCGACACGCAATGTCCGGGATAGACGCGGCTGAACGAGTCGAGGTCGATCGTGTTCGCATCCGCTGGATTGCGCGTATTGCGCGCAACGCCCGTGTTCAGATTGGCCGCGCGGATGATCTTGCCGACTTCCATACCAGCGGTGAGATCACCGCCGAGGGAGGAGAAGTACAGCATCGTGTCAGGGGTCGCCTGGCTCGACCGCTTCAGGAAGGCTTGCAGGGCGGCCGGTGTCTCGGGCGTGAATTCGCCATCGGCAAAGATGGCCGGCACATCGCCAAAGACGGTGCCCCATTCGAACGTCATGGGTTGATCAGCCATCGCTGCGGGCGCACCCAGCAGCATGGCTCCCAGGGCTGAAACCAGCCCCGCAATTATGCCTCTACGCCGCCCGGCCATTGGCCGCCGCCTCCCGATTCCAACGATCCATGTCTAGCGCAGCAGCGTGCACGGGCAATGACCGAGCCGCATTACAGCACGCTCACTTAGGGGCGAAAAACAGCGCCAGAAGCTCATCTGCCGCCGCGGATGCCGGTATTTGGCCATCCGCGACTCCCTGGCGCACCGCCTGCAAGCGCGTTGCGACCCCGGCATGAGTTGCAAACCCCTGCGCCAGTCCCTCCTGGATCAGGGCGTCCAGCCAGCGAACCTGCTGTCCCGCCCGCCGCTTGGCGCGACTGCCCGAGGCCTCGGTCTTGGTCCGGTGAATCTCGATAGCCTTCCAGACGTCGGCAAGTCCTTCGCCAGCAAAGCCCGAAATGGTGTGGACTGGCGGCGACCAATCCGGGTCCGCCTGTTCCATGATGTGCAGCGCGACCTCATAGGCCCGCGCCGCGCGTTTGGCGGCCGTGGGATCAATGTCAGCCTTGTTGACGGCAATCATGTCCGCGACTTCGAGCACGCCCTTCTTGATGCCTTGCAGTTCGTCGCCCGCATTTGGCAGCATCAGCACGAGGAAGAAATCCACCATGTCGGCGACCACAGTCTCCGACTGTCCGACGCCCACGGTCTCGACAAGGATTACGTCATAGCCAGCCGCCTCGCACAGCAGCATCGTCTCGCGCGTCTTGCGCGATACGCCGCCCAGCGTGTCGCCGGCAGGCGAGGGCCGAATGAAAGCGCGCTCGTCCGCAGAAAGCTTCGCCATCCGCGTCTTGTCGCCGAGGATAGAGCCGCCTGACCGCCGCGAGGTCGGATCAACCGCCAGCACGGCAACCTTCTTGCCCATCTCGGTCAGCATCGAGCCGAACGCCTCGATGAACGTCGACTTGCCAACACCCGGCACGCCGGTGATGCCGATCCGCTGCGCCTGACCGGTGCGCGGCATGACTTCGGACAGCAGCGCACGCGCTTCGGCCTGATGGTCAGGCCGCCGCGATTCCACCAGCGTGATGGCGCGCGCAAGGCCGGCACGGGTGGAAAGGTCGAGCGTCACGGGTGTCCGTTGTAATCAGGCCATTCAAAGTGAATGGGCTTCCTACGCTGGCCGCATGGAGCGTTCAAGCCGGCCTCTAGGGATGTATCCGCGCGAGTAGGGCGCGATGGTCCGAGCCGGTGGACTTCGCCACCTCGTAAGCGCTCGCCCTGATCGTAGGGGAGGCCATGATGTGATCGATGGGCAGGCCCAGAAGCGGCAGATTGCTGAACCATGTCGGCGCCAGCTGGTAGCCGCCTATCCGGCGTCCCGGAATGGCCTTGAAGGCCGGGCACCACGGCGTCGCATTGAAGTCGCCCGCCAGCACGAACGGCTCGCGCAGGTGACCTGCCAGCGAAGCGATATGCGCATCCCGCTCTTTCAGCACATCCGCCGTGTTCGGCGGCGTCGGGTGCACGGCGACCACGGATAGCTGCACCTCGCCGACATTCACGCTGAACTTGATCCACGGCCGATGATGCGGGCCGGGCCATGGCGGCAATTCAACGCCATTCAACGGCAAGCGGGAGAACACAGTCACGCGCGTCAGGAATTTACCCATCGGCGCGAGGCCGGTATCTGCGCGATGCGGATAGTCGTCGAGCAGGCACGTGGCCGGATCAACATCCGGAAACTCGCCAATCAGGATCAGATCGGCGTTCCGGCTTTTGGCCCATTCCAGCGTACGTTGCAGAGGTTCGCGCTTCTTCCAGACATTCGCCCAGACCACGGTAACGCCCGGCGTCGAAGCGAGCCTGCTCTCAGGTTTCGTCCAGCGCGGCTCGGGCAGGGCGGCGTAGTTCACGAGCGCCAAAGCGAATGAGAACGCAGCCAGCTCCCAACGCTCGCCAAGGACAAGGCAGATGGCAGCGCCGAGGATGCCTACAACGATGAGGTGAGGCCTGAAATGCGTCAGCAGCTCAATCGGCCATCGCCCACGCCAGAACAGGCTGACGAGCGTTACAGCGCCGAGCAGACCAATCAGGACAGACACGCCCCCGATCCGCCCTAGCGATCGCGGTTCAGAACCTGCTGCGCATCATACGCGGCCGGGTCAGACGGCTTCGTCCCGCGACCCAGCAGGACTTCCAGAACGGACTCATACTGCCGCGTATCTGCGCCGAACGTGAAACCGAGGCCGACGCCCACGCCCGACCCATAACGCCCGCTCGATCCGCCGATACCCACGCTCGGTCCCGAAGGCGTATTCGCGCCACCGACCCAGTCCGTGTTGCGCGTCACCACGTTGAACCACTGATAGCCCTGGGCCAGCGTCAGCTCGGCCGCGCGGCGCAAGGCGAGGTCTTCAACCTGCGGCCCCTTCAGATCAGCGTTGGCGCGGAAGGAAACGCGGTAGCGGTCATTCTCGATCCGCTGCTCGCGATAGCCCATCTTGTCCACGCCCGGCGCCGGGCCATAGACGGTCGGCGCGCCTGCACAGGCCGCCAGCGCAAGGAAAGCAAAAGCTCCGATCATGCGTTTCATGAACATGTCTCCTTGTCCGTAAAGGTAACGTGTTTTGCGCCACAGACCAGCCTGTCTGCAGCGCCGCTTTTCATGAGTAACGTCCGGCAGCTGCGCGGGTTCAGCCCGTAGCAGCGTTCTTGGAATTGTGCCCCAGCGGGCCCTGCAGCTTCTCCAGCAGCTCGATCGCGGCATCCGCAATCACCGTACCCGGCGGGAAGATGGCCGCAGCGCCTGCAGCGTAAAGCTGGTCATAGTCTTGCGGAGGCACAACGCCGCCGACGACCACGGTGATATCGCCACGGCCTTCCTTGTTCAGCGCGCCGCGCAGTTCCGGCACCAGCGTGAGGTGGCCTGCAGCCAGCGATGACGCCGCCACAACGTGCACGTCGTTCTCGACAGCCTGACGCGCAGCTTCGCCCGGCGTCTGGAACAGCGGCCCGATATCCACGTCCCAGCCAAGATCTGCAAAGCCGGATGCAACAACCTTCTGGCCGCGATCGTGACCATCCTGGCCCATCTTGGCGATCAGGATGCGCGGGCGGCGGCCTTCGGCCTTCTCGAATGCGTCGGCGCGTTCGCGCGCCAGCGTAACCTTGTCCGATTTCATGCCCATGCCCTGCGCATAAACGCCCTGGATCGATTTGATCACCGCCTGGTGGCGGCCCACCACTTTCTCGACAGCATAGCTGATCTCGCCCACCGTCGCCTTGGCGCGCGCAGCCTGGATGCCAAGCTCCAGCAAATTGCCACGGCCCGTCTCGGTCGCCTTGGTGATCGCATCCAGCGCCTGCGCCACGGCCACTTCGTCACGCTCGCCACGCAGGCGTGCGAGTTTGTCGAGCTGCAGCTGGCGCACCTTGGCGTTGTCGACCTTCAGCACCGGCACGTCTTCGGCTTCGTTGAGACGGAATTTGTTCACGCCCACGATCGTCTGCACGCCGCTATCGATGCGCGCCTGCGTCTTTGCAGCAGCTTCCTCGATGCGCAGTTTCGGCAGGCCTTCCTCGATGGCTTTCGCCATGCCGCCCATCGCTTCCACTTCCTCGATGTGCGCCCAGGCGCGCTTGGCGAGGTCGTAGGTCAGGCGTTCAACATAATAGCTGCCGCCCCATGGATCGATCGTGCGCATCACGCCGCCTTCCTGCTGCAGGAAGATCTGCGTGTTGCGGCTAATGCGGGCCGAGAAGTCGGTCGGCAGCGCCAGCGCTTCGTCGAACGAGTTGGTGTGCAGCGATTGCGTTTGCCCGCCTGCCGCCGCCATGGCTTCGAGGCAGGTGCGGATCGCGTTGTTGTAAACGTCCTGCGCCGTCAGCGACCAGCCGGATGTCTGGCAGTGCGCACGCAGCGACAGCGACTTGTCGCTCTTCGGATTGAACTGCTTCACCAGCTTGGCCCAGAGCAGGCGGCCGGCGCGCATCTTCGCGACTTCCATGAAGTAGTTCATGCCGATCGCCCAGAAGAACGACAGGCGCGGCGCAAACTTGTCGACGTCCAGACCCGCCGCCATCCCGGCGCGGATATACTCGACGCCATCAGCCAGCGTGTAGGCGAGCTCAAGGTCCGCCGTCGCGCCCGCTTCCTGCATGTGATAGCCGGAGATCGAGATCGAGTTGAACTTCGGCATGTTCTGCGACGAGTACGCGAAGATGTCCGAGATGATCCGCATCGAAGGGCGGGGCGGATAGATGTAGGTGTTCCGCACCATGAACTCTTTGAGGATGTCGTTCTGGATCGTGCCCGAGAGTTTGGCCGCCGAAACGCCTTGCTCTTCCGCCGCCACGATGAATAGCGACATGATCGGCAGCACCGCGCCGTTCATCGTCATCGACACCGACATCTGGTCCAACGGGATGCCAGCAAACAGCGTGCGCATGTCGTAGATCGAGTCGATCGCCACGCCGGCCATGCCGACATCGCCCGTCACGCGCGGGTGATCCGAGTCATAGCCACGGTGGGTCGCCAGATCGAACGCTACCGAGAGGCCTTTCTGGCCGGCCGCCAGATTGCGCCGGTAGAACGCATTCGAATCTTCCGCCGTGGAGAAGCCGGCATACTGGCGGATCGTCCAGGGCTGGTTGGTGTACATGGTCGGGTAGGGGCCACGGCCAAACGGCGCGACGCCCGGATAGTCGTTCAGGAAATCGAGCCCAGCAACGTCCGCGCCCGTGAACATCGGCTTCACGGAAACGCCTTCGGGCGTTTCCCACAGTTTCTGGCCCTCGGCCCCAGCCAGGGCCTCCCATGCCTTCACATCAGCGCCAGACGCGGCGTCGCCAAGCGGCAGCTGAGTGAAATCGGGAAAGGACTGGGCCATCTGCGGGCTCTCCGAACGCGGATTCGACTGGTTTTCGTAGCACTGACAGGCCGCGCCATGAAGCCTTCGCAAGTGCGAAGGGAACTGCTCATGTCGCATTCATGAAACCCGGCTTACAGCCTCTTCATTCGCAGGCAACTGCGACGGACTGGACGCCTGTTTCCGTTCAAAACAATATCGCCGTCGGCGCGAGGGACGAAGCGCTGGCCTATGGACCCTCACCTTGGACAAAGTCCTCTGGAGAAACTGCCTATGAAATTCGGTAAATTCCTCGTCCTGCCGGCCTTTGTGCTGGCAATTGCCGCCCCGGCGCTCGCCCAGCCGACCCCGCCCACGCCGGAAGAGCGCGCCGCACGCTTCGACAAGGCGGACCTCAACAAGGACAACAAGCTCGACAAGGCCGAGTTCGTCTCGACCCTGCCGGAGCAGGCCCGCGCCATGGCTGACCAGATCTGGTCCTCGCGCGTCGACGCCGATGGCGATGGCTTTGTGACCAAGGAGCAGTATCTCGCGCTCCGCATGGGCCCGCGCCCGCCGCAGTAAGTTCGACCACGATCTCCGATAGGGCGGCCGGCGATAACCTCGCCGGCCGTTTCTTTTTCGGTTGCAGCTTCCCCCCGCCTTCCTATCCCTATGACCGCGGAAGGAGACGGACATGCGCGCCCTGATCACCATGCTCGCGATCCTCGCCAGCGCGCCTGCCTTCGCGCAGGAGCCCTACCGCGCGCCGCGCACTTACCTTGGGGCTCCCGACCTTCAGGGCGTGTGGACCAACGAAACCACCACTCGCCTCGAACGCCCTGTCGAACTCGGCGGCCGCCTGATCATGACGCCCGCCGAAGCCGCCGAAGCAGACGGGTTCTCGGAATACCGACCTGCCATGCGTGTGAATGGCGAGCCGCGCACCAGCTTCATCACCAGCCCCGCCAACGGACGTGTGCCGCCCATGAAAGCCGGCGCCGTTCCCGACACCAACCGCCGCACAGCCCTCAAGCCCGGCGAGCGCGACACCGACGGTCCCGAACTACAGGCCATCGACGACCGCTGTATCCTGCCCATCGGTTTCAACGCCGGCCCGGTCATGCTGCCGCTGCCGAACAACTCCAACTACCAGATCATCCAGACAGCCGACTACACCGTCATCCTCGTCGAGATGATCCACGACGCCCGCATCATCCGCATGAACGGCAAGCACCGCACCGATGGCCAGCGCCCCTATCTCGGCGACTCTATAGGCCGATGGGAAGGCGAGACGTTGATCGTGGAAACCACCAACTTCCCGCCAGAACAGCTTTTCCGCGGCTCATGGCAAAACCTGAAGATCACCGAACGCTTCACGCGCGTCCGCGAAGACCGGCTGCTCTACGAATTCAGCGTCGACGATCCAACCAAGTGGGATCAGCCATGGTCGGGCGAATACGAATTCCGAACCGCTGCAGCGCCGATCTCCGAATACGCCTGCCGGGAAGGCGAGGTGTCGATGCCCGCCATGATGCTCGCCGCCCGCCGCCGTGAAGCCGCCGGCAAGGAATAGCGTTCAGACGAACGTGAACACTGCATTCGATTGCGGCTCACCACCCGGCGAGCTTCCAAAATCGAAACCCGGATACTCCTTCAGCAATCTCAACCGGTCGCGCGGCAGCGTAGCTCGCCAGGGATCGCCAACCAGCACTTCGATCTTTCTCGCAAGACAGCGATCCAGAAATGCGGTCACACGCTTCGCCAGGTCTTCGTTGTAAAACAAATCACCCACCAGGATGACATCTACGTCCGGCGGCTCGCCCAGTGTCAGATCACCGAGCATCATCTCAAGCGCCACGCCATTCGCTTCGGCGTTCAAGCCAATGGCCGCGATCGCATACGGATCGACATCAACCGCCAGTGCAGACGCCGCGCCGGCCTTCATCGCCGCGATAGCAACAAGTCCCGATCCCGCGCCCATATCCAGCACGCGCCGCCCGGCCACCGCCTCGGGCTGATCCAGCACATATCGCGCAAGCGCCAATCCGCCGCCCCAATGATAAGCCCAGTACGGATTGCCGAACGCATCATCGGCTTCAGCAAGCCTCCAAAGCCCGCTCTTCGGCCCCGCCTTGTGAACCACGATCTCCGGCACGGACGGCGCCGGAGACAACGGAAAATTCGCCCGAATGAACTGCGAAACGTCGATAGTCGATCCCCAAATACGCTGGGTTGTCTTTGCCGTGGCTCTCCGCATTCTGCAATGCTAGCGATGGACCAAAGCAGGGAGCCAGAGATGAGCGACATCAATAGCATGAAAGGCAAACGCGCTATCGTGACGGGCGGTGGCACCGGCCTCGGCGCCGCCACCGCAGTTGGTCTCGCCCGTCGCGGCGTCAATCTCTGCATCAACTACAACTCCAGCGCCGACGCCGCCAACGAAGTCGTCGCCGAATGCCAGAAGCTCGGCGTCGAAGCTTTCGCTGTAAAGGCCAACGTCGCTGAAGACGCAGATTGCCGCGCGCTCGTGGACGCAGCCGTCGCGAAGTTCGGCGGGCTCGACGTGCTCATCAACAATGCCGGCATCACCAAATTCGCCGCCCACTCGGATCTCGACGCGCTCGACGCCGAAGACTTCCTGCGCCTCTACAAGGTCAATGTCGTCGCCGTGTATCAGATGACCCGCGCCGCCAAGCCACATCTCGCCAGCGCCGGAAAAGCCTCCGTCGTCAACGTGTCATCGATCGCAGGCGTCACCGGCATTGGCTCGTCCATCGCCTACGCGTCCACCAAGGGCGCACTCAACACGATGACGCTCTCGCTCGCCCGCGCCCTCGCGCCGAACATCCGCGTCAACGCCGTCTGCCCCGGCTATATCGGCTCGGGCTGGTTCACCAAGTATCAGGGCGACGCCGCCGAAGCGCAGACCGCGGAGAACGTCGCCAAGTCGGTGCCGCTCAAGGTTGCCTCGATGCCGGAAGACATCGCCGAATCGATCCTGTTCTTCGCTGGCCCGGAAAGTCGCCACGTCACCGGCGAGTTCATGATCATCGACGCCGGCATGCACCTTGGCTACGCGCCCACGCGGGCTAGATAGCAAACAGCCAGTCAGGAGGGACATGATGGTCCAGCGTCTCAACCGCCGTGATTTTCTCCTGACATCTTCCGCTGTAGCGGCATCAGCCGCACTTGCATCGTGCAGCTCATCAGCGAAACCCGCTCCAAGCCCGACGCCAACACCGTCCGCGCCTACAACGCCCAGTGCGCCAGCAGCAACGCCGGTTCTCGGCTCCGCTTTCCCGCTGATCGCCGATACGGCGTCACGTCTCGATGTCGCGAAAGCCAAAGCGCTTCGTGCGGCGGGCGTGAAAACCGTGTTCCGCTATTACTCGCACCTGCCGCCCAGCCTGCCGGGCAAGGACCTGCAACCAGAGGAAGCAAAGATCATCCTCGGCGAAGGCCTCTCCATCGGCAGCGTCTTCCAGCATTTCAACAACTGCTACCGCACCTTCGAGAACAACTGGGGCAAGGAAGACGCAGAGCAGGCGCTGCGCATGGCCGAAGCCGCAGGCCAGCCCGAAGGCTCCGCCATCTATTTCGGCGTCGACGCCGACTGGCCTTATTCAGCCCTGCGCGATCCCATCCTCAAATACTTCGAAGACGTGAAACGCGCCTTCGAAGGCTCGAACATCGCTGTCGGCATCTATTCCAATGGCTGCCTCTGCAACGCCGTGCGCGAGAAGGGCCTCGCGCAGTATTTCTGGCTCTCCGGCTCCACCGGCCATTCCGGCACGCAGGCCTTCTACAACACCAACAACTGGACGCTCTTTCAGAACGCGCTCGACATCACGCCCTCGCAAGTCGGCTATGCGATCGACACCAACATCGCAAATCCCAACACGCAGGGTTATTTCGGCCAGTGGTATGATCGCGGCGCACGCCTCGCCGCTCACGCCGCCGCCGATACGCAGACCACATTCATGGCCCGCAGCTTCCTGCGCGTAGACACGGAACTGAAGCAGGAGCCCAATGCCGACGCGGCTTCGCTGACCAGGCTCTTCAAGGACCGCAACTATCGCGGCCTCGAAACCTCGGGCGGATGGACGAAGATCATGACGCAGGAGGGCGGCGACACGCGCGGCCTCAAGACGCTGACCGGATGGGTTCCATCTCACGGGCTCGCGCCAATGAGCAGATTCCCCAGCAACTCCAGCAATTACGGCCTCTGCGGCGCCCCCACGGTCGTCAGCGACACGACGAAATACCAGAACTGCGAACGCGCTGCCTCGCGCCTGCGCTAGCCAACGCTGGTTGAACTACGGATACCACCGCCAGCTATCAGCGGCCGAGCCCAAGCTCCGCATGCGCCAGCTCAAGGCTCGCCAGCACATCAACGCCGACATGGATGAACTCATCCACGCCCGCCTCACGCAGCGCCGCTTCCAGCTCGCCCGGCTTGCCGGCCAGATAGAGCCGCGTCACGCCCGCCGCCTTCAGCACTTTCGCCGTTTCGACGGCATCCGCCGCATAGCGTTTGTCCGATCCGCACAGGCACGCGATCTGGCAACCCGACGTCGTCAGTGTTTGCGCATGCCACGCCGCGTCGCCAACCGATGGTACTGCGCTAATGCCGCCCGCTGCGAAGAAGTTCTGCGCGTACTGAAGCCGCGCCGTATGCTCCGCCATCGGCCCCAGAGCCGCGAGGAAAATCTTCGGCTCCTTGCCGGCCGCCGTGCGCTGGTCCGCCAGATCCCGCAACCGCTCGAACGGTTCCGCGAGGCGGATCGGCCACAGCGGTTCTGCCTCGGCGCCCTCATCATCCGTCGTGCGCGAAAGATCGGCCAGCGTCGCGCGATCCTGCGCCGCGCCCTTCAGCGAGAACCATGAGCGAGCAGCAGGCGCACGTCCCGAAGCTTCGGCCGCACGCCGCACAATCGCGGGCAGGTTCACCACCTCAACGCTCGGCACTTCTTCCTGCAGCAGCGGGAAGTCGGTCACGCCCGTCACCAGTTCCTTGCGCTTGGCGACAGCCTTGATCCGCGCGCCACGCGCATCGGCCACGCCCGTCTGGAAGCCGCCTGCCACCAGCGCTTTCGCCAGCCCACCTTCGCGCTCCACCTGCTGGAACAGCGCCCACGCTGCGATCGCCAGATCGTCGCCCAGCTTTTCCATCGCCCACGCGCCACCGGGCGCATCGACCACCTTGCCGAGGCTCGATTCTTCCTGCGCGATCACCTGCGTATTGCGCGCCAGCCTGCGCGCCAGCTTGCCCGGCAAGCCCATCGCGTCCGTGAACGCACGCACAGTCACGATATCTGCGCCGCCCACGCCAGCCGCAAAGCACGCCGCCGTGTTGCGCAGGATGTTCACCCACGGATCGCGACGCGTCAGCATCCGGCGGGATGTCACCGCCTGCAGCTTCATCGCCGCCGCAGAACCCTTCGCGCCGAACGCCTCGGCAATACGGCCCCACAGCCGCCGCGCCGCGCGCAGCTTCGCCATCTCAACCTGATAGTCGGCGCCCACGCTCACCGTGAACAGGATTGCTTCGCAGGCCTGATCCGCATTCAGCCCAGCCGTCATCAACGCGCGCACATAGTCAGCGCCCGATGCGACCAGATAAGCCAGCTCCTGAACTTCCGTGCCGCCAGCCTCATGCACCGGCCGCGAATCCGCGCGCAGGTAAGTCGCCTTCGGGAAATCCCCGCTGACGTCGCGTGCGAACGAAGCCGCCTGTCCGATTTCTTCCTCGACCGAAGCGGGCAGGGCGCCCGTCCGCGCCAGCGCGCCGATCGGGTCGACGTTGAACGCCACCAGCGCATTCGCCGCCGTGCCAACGCTCACAAACGCTGCCAGCAGCGCCGCCAGTTCGATGCCCTGCGTCGTCGAAGCGCCAGTCGCCTCCAGCGCCACCGGCGCGAGGTCCAGCTTCACGCCCTTCAGCACACGTTCGATATCCACCGCCGAGCGCGCCACCACGCCGTGCTCGCCAGCCGCGTCCACGCGCAGTTCGATCGACGACACGCCGCCCTCAAGCGCTTCCATCACCTGATCGCCGGCAATCGCCGGGTCCGGGTGCGCCACGATCTGGCGGATATCCCACGGCAGGTAGGCGTCGTTGATTGCCCGGCCGCCACGGATGAACGGCGCCATGCCCGGCGTGCCCGAAGCATCCGGCGCCCAGTCCGGCGCGCGGTATAGCGGCTTCACCGGCACGCCATGCTCGGTCTTGGTGGTCAGGCGCGAAAGCGGCTGCCCATCCAGTACTTTCTCGGCCAAAGCCCGCCATTGGGCCTCGTCCGCCGCAGTAAAATCAGCCGAAAGGGGCAGGTCGTCCGCCATGAATCTCTCACAAAACGCGTCGGGGCCATGAGGCATTGGCATGGCCTTGCGTCAAGGGATAGGGCGTCAAGGCATCGCGGCATTCTGGACCGATTGCCCAGCGTCGCAGGCCCGGTATGGTTGGGGAGAGCGGGGCGTTTCCCGTGATTTCAGGCGACCTTACCCATGGCGATTCCGGCATCCATTGCGAACCAGCTCTCCATACCGGTGATCGGGTCGCCCCTGTTCATCATTTCGAACCCGGATCTGGTCATCGCCCAGTGCAAATCCGGCATGATCGGCTCCTTCCCCTCGCTCAACGCCCGCCCGATCGAGCAGCTCGACGAATGGCTGACCCGCATCAACGAGGAGCTCTCCGCCGCGCGCCTCGCCAATCCGCAGGCAAAAATCGCCCCCTATGCCGTGAACCTCATCGTCCACAAGTCGAACAACCGCATCGAGGAAGATCTCGCCCTCTGCGTGAAACACAAGGTTCCGATCGTCATCACCTCACTCGGCGCCCGCCCAGAAGTGAACGACGCCATCCACTCCTATGGCGGTATCGTGCTGCACGACATCATCAACATCGTCTTCGCCCACAAGGCGCTGGAAAAAGGCGCTGATGGCCTGATCGCAGTCTGCGCCGGGGCAGGCGGCCACGCCGGCACGCTCTCGCCCTTCGCGCTCATCTCCGAGATCCGAGAATTCTTCGACGGCCCGCTCGCGCTCTCCGGCTCGATCTCCACCGGCCGCCAGGTTCTCGCGGCGCAAGCCATGGGCGCCGACTTCGCCTATATCGGCACCGCCTTCATCGCCACCGACGAAGCCCGTGCGCTCGACGCCTACAAGGACATGATCGTCGCCAGCGCCGCGAAGGACATCGTCTACTCCTCTCTCTTCACCGGCGTCTCCGGCAACTATCTCGCCCCCTCCATCGCCAAGGCCGGCATGGACCCGAACAACCTGCCGGATGGCGACAAGGCCACGATGAGCTTCCAGGCCGGCGAAAGCTCCAAGGCAAAAGCCTGGAAAGACGTCTGGGGCTCAGGCCAGGGCATCGGCGCCATCAAGGCCCGCATGCCCGCCGCCCAATACGTCTCACAACTCAAACGCGAATACGACGAAGCCCGCACGGAACTCGCCAAGGCCGCCGCCAGCTTCGCGGTCTGACGCGCCGCCCGCTGAAAATCTCAGCAATCGGTTAGATAACGTCGTTTGTCGCTGACGCGCGAACGGGCGCATAGACACGCCCATGATCAACGATCCGCTCAAAGACCTGCCGACCTTCGCCGACGTCGAGGATGCCGCGCAACGCATTCGCGGCATCACCTTCCACACGCCGCTGCTGCGCTTCGACGTGCTGGACGAGGCCGTCGGCGCGCCCGTCTGGATCAAGCCGGAAACGCTCCAGCGCACGGGCTCGTTCAAGATGCGCGGCGCGTGGAACCGCATCAGCCGCATTCCGGATGCCGACAAGCCCAAAGGCGTCGTCGCATTCTCATCCGGCAACCACGCGCAAGGCGTGGCTGAAAGCGCGCGCCTGCTCGGCCTTAAATCAACAATCGTGATGCCGTCCGACGCTCCTCGCGCCAAGATCGAAAGCACGAAGAAGCGCGGCGCCAAAGTCCGCCTCTACGATCGCGTCAACGAAAACCGGGAAGCCATCGCCGCCGAACTCGTCGCCAGCACCGGCGCCACCACCGTCCGTCCCTTCGATGACGCGTGGATCATGGCCGGGCAGGGCACAGCCGGCCTCGAAGCGGCGCAGGACGCAGCCGCACAGGGCGTCACCTTCGGCAGCCTGATCTGCAACGCCTCCGGCGGCGGCCTGCTCGCCGGCGTAGCCGTGGCCTTCGAAGCGCTTTCGCCCAAAACGGAAGTCTACGTCGCCGAACCTGCCGGCCACGACGATCTCATCCGCTCGCTCGGCGAGAAGAAGATCGTCTCCAACGCCCCCGGCATCCGCTCGATCGCCGACGCGCTCATGTCGCCCGAGCCCGGCGTGCTGCCCTTCGAGATCCACAAACGCCGCGTCACCGGCGGCTTCACCGCCACCAATGACGACCTGCTCGATGCGATGAGCTACGCCTTCCACAACCTCAAGCTCGTGGTCGAGCCCGGCGGCGCCAACGCGCTAGCCATCCTGCTCAACAACCGCCAGCACTTTGCATCGCGCGGACCCGTGCTCATCATCCTCTCGGGCGGAAACGTCGACGCCGACATGTTCGCGCAAGCCATCGCCCGCACGCCGCCCGTCTAGATTTCAATCCGCTAGATTTCAATCCGCATCAACGCGGACGCCCACGCTTGATGTCTTCCGACAGCTGGATATCCACCGGCGCACCCGCCAGCCTGTGGCGGTACACCTGCGTATTTTCCAGAACGCGCTGCACATAGTTGCGCGTCTCGGCGAACGGGATGCTCTCGATCCAGTCGACCGGATCAACCCCGCCACGCGGGTCGCCGAAATCGTTGATCCACTGCCGCGCCCGGCTCGGTCCAGCGTTGTAAGCCGCCGCCGCCAGAATGTACGAACCGCCGAACGAGTCCACGAGATCGTCGAGGAAGCCCCGGCCAAGTCGCAGGTTGTATTGCGGATCATCGGTCAGCCAGCTCTGCTTGAACGGCAGGCCCACCATCCGCGCTTCCGCCTGCGCATAGCGGGGGATCATCTGCATCAGCCCGCGCGCATCCGCACCAGACACGGCTCGCGCATTGAACTCGCTCTCCTGCCGCGACAGCGCCAGCACCAGCGCCGGCTCAGCCGACCCTGTCCGCGGGCTCGTCGGCAGCGACATCAGCGGGAACACCGCATCCGGCGCCACCAGTCCGCGCCCAAGCCCCGCCTTCGCGCCCCGCACAGCCGCGCGCATCTCAAGATAGCCCGCTGCGATATCGAACAGCATCTGGTGCTCGTTCGCCGTCTCCAGCACATCGTCCAGCGCAAACGAGAACCGCTCGAAGCTCGCCAGCCGCCCCGTCTCCGCCAGCAGTATCGCCGCCCGAACCGGTATGCGCCGCGCAAACGCCGCGCGTTCCTCGTCTGTCGGCCGCGAGGTCAGGGAGAACCCGATCTTGATCGCATCCGGCTGCTGCTGCCGCACTTTCTCTGCCGCCAGCTGTCCGTAGAACACGTACGGGAATTTCGACGCCGCCAGATACGCTTCCTGCGCTTCCGGAATCTTCTGCTGCTTGGCCAGCGCCTCGCCCAGCCAGTACTGCGCCCGGCTAACCGAGATCGGCGTCGCCACGCCCGCGCCGAACACACGGAAGTGCGCCTCCGCCTTCACCGGATCGTTCAGCTTCTCCAGCGCCAGCCAGCCCGCCATCCACTCCGCATCACGGAACGCCTCGCCCGTCGTCAGGCCATGCCCAGCCGCCAGCTGGTAAGCCTTCGGATAGTCGCGCTCGCGGATCATGCGCCGCATGACCGATTGCTTCTCGCCCCAGATCGCCTCGCGGCCCACAGCCGGCGCCTGCTCGCCATGGATCTGCAACAGATAGCTCAGCTCGTCCGCCTGCCGTCCCTTGCGCTCCGCCCACCGCGCGCGATCGTACAGCAGTCCGGGATCATCAATGTATTCCGACGGCACCGCGTTCACGGTCTTGTCCACCGTCTTGGCGTTCTTCATCAGCGCAATCCGCGCCTCGATCACCTTCTTCCGCCCGGCGGAAAGCTTCGGCATCAGAGCCGTCGCGCTCTGCGTATCGCCCCGCCACAGGAACATGTCGGCCCGCGCAAAGTGATCTTCCGCCGTCAGGTCGCCGGCATACTGCACCTGCATCTGCCCGGCCGCCTGCGCGCTCATCGGGCGAGACCGCCACGCCTCGCGGATCACGCGCACCATGTCCTCGCGCTTGGCCTGGCTGTTGTAGGCATCCGCCAGCGCCAGCACGCCTTCGCCCGTCCGCGGACCCCGCGCCAGCAGCCAGGCAATCCGCTCGTCCGACGTCAGGCTGGAACGCGTGATGGTGATCTCAAGCTGGTCCTCGATCTTGGATGTGTCGGGCCAGCCCTTGAACTCCTCCAGCGCCTTGACCAGGTCGCTGTAGCCAAGCCCCGTGTCGCCACTGGTCGCGATCCGCCACCGGATCAGCGCCTGTGCCCCCGGGTCGCTCAATCGCCCCAGATAGCTCCGCACCTGTGTCCACTGGCCGTCATCGGCCGCATCCAGCGCCCGGTTCAGCGTGGTGAAATCCGCCTGATCCAGCCAGGTCGACGACTTCGTCGGGGCAGGCTTCAGGGAAGGGGCCGCCGGATTGGCCATCGCCACGCCCGCGCCAAGCCCCACGCCCAGCGCCGAAACAGCCACTGCGGCCATCAGCGCCCGGCCTGTTCGCGACATCTGCTTGCCAAACCCTGTCATGGAATGATTATCCCGCGAGTCGCTCAGGCGACCGTTATCACGCCCTCCGGAGCCAAACATGACCTTCCAGGGATCGATGCCCGCCCTCGTGACGCCTTTCCGCAATGGGAAGGTCGACGAGAAGGCGTTCGTGGCGCTGGTCGAACGGCAGGTTGCCGCTGGCACGCATGGGCTGGTCGTCGCCGGCACAACGGGCGAGGCCTCGACGCTCTCGCACGACGAGCACGAAGCCATCGTGGAACTCTGCGTCAAAACCGCTGCGGGTCGGGTTCCGGTCATCGCTGGCACAGGCTCCAATTCCACGGACGAGGCGGTCAGCCTCCTCCAGCACGCAAAGTCGGTCGGCGCTCACGCAGCCCTCGTCGTGAACCCGTATTACAACCGCCCCACCCAAGATGGGGTTTACGCCCATTACAAAACTTTGAATGAGGCGGTTCAACTGCCTATTTTTGTTTACAATGTGCCCGGCCGCACAGGTTCAGACATGCAACCTGAACTGATTGGCCGCCTCGCCAAGCTTTCTAACATTATCGGCATCAAGGACGCCTCGGGTGATGTGGCCCGCGTCGCCCGCCATACGGCTCTCGCTGGCAAGGATTTCATTCAAATTTCAGGGGAAGACGGCAATGCCGTCGGCTTCAACGCCCTCGGCGGCGTCGGCTGCATCTCGGTCACCGCCAACGTCGCGCCGTATCAGTGCGCCGCCATGCAGAACGCTGCGTTGAAGGGCGATTATGCCGAAGCCCGCCGCATCAACGACACCTTGGCCCGTCTCCATCGCGCCATGTTCCTTGAAGCCAGCCCAGCGCCCGCCAAATATGCACTCTCGGTGCTTGGTCTCTGCACGGACGATGTCCGTCTCCCGCTGGTCACGGTCCAGTCGGCCGACGTGAAAAAAGAGATCGAAGCCGCAATGAAGGAAGCCGGCGTTCTCTGATGGCTCAATCTCCCAAGAGCAGCGGGCAAAGCCCGAAGAACAAATCTACGCGTGAACTCGCCCGAAAGCTCGTGGCAGAGAACCGTCAGGCGCGCCGTAACTACGAAATCCTCGACGATATCGAAGCCGGCATCATCCTCACCGGCTCGGAAGTGAAAGCCCTGCGCGAAGGCCGCGCCAACATCGCGGAAGCCTACGCGCGCGAGGAAGACGGCCAGATCGTGATGATCAACTCCACCATCCCGATCTATCCCGCCGCCGGCCAGTTCAACCACGAGCCCGGCCGCAAGCGCGTCCTCCTCGTCAAGAAGCGCGAATACAACCGCCTCATCGGCGCCGTCGAACGCGAAGGCCGCACGCTCGTGCCACTCGAACTCTATTTCGGCGGCAACGGCATGGCCAAAATCAAACTCGCCCTCGCCATGGGCCGCAAAGCCCCCGACAAACGCGACGTCGAAAAGAAACGCGACTGGGACCGCCAAAAAGGCCGCATCCTCCGCGACCGCGGCTAACCCGGCTGCAACAACGTAGGGTGCATCAAAGATGCACCACGCCCAATACACCACCCCCTCCACCGTCATTCCCGCGAAAGCGGGAACCCAGTGGCCCCAACCACACGTGCACGTTCCTCGCCCCGCTCGTCCCGACGAAAGTCGGGACCCAGGGCGGCTTGTCCCGATGTCTGAACCCCTGGATCCCGGCTTACGCCGGGACGAGCGGTGATGGGGAACGTAGGGTGCATTGAAAATGCACCGAGCCACGCGCGTTGAACGTGATTGGATTCCGCTGAATCGCGTGTCCGTCTCCAGACAAACATCCGAGCAATCTCAACCCGCTGCGGAATATCTCGCGCAATTCCACACCGATT
>Ga0116156_10001929_pt1 | contig 19348 bp, 23 predicted proteins | sample AD_UKC045_MetaG_FD_89891 | JGI IMG/M metagenome (GOLD analysis project Ga0116156, IMG submission 89891) | Active sludge microbial communities of municipal wastewater-treating anaerobic digesters from USA - AD_UKC045_MetaG | ecosystem: Engineered > Bioreactor > Anaerobic > Digestate | place: USA... | reverse complement strand
CAAGATAACCAGCAAAAGCAGGTTATCCTAAAAGTACTAACCTATAATCTAGAACATTTAAGTAGAAATAAAAAAGTCATTTCTTTTACAATATCAATATTGTAAAAGGATTTCTACAGAACCTTTACTTACTTAACAAAAAACAAGGACACTAAAACATATAATGGAATTGAAATAACTAAAAGTATAATAGAATGCTTAATTCCGGCAATTGCATTTCCTTCAGAAATTTTTCCAATTATTGGACCAGCAAATCCTGCTTGTATTATTAAAAGATATAAAAAATATGCATTAAAATTAATATCTCCTAATGATGCACCACCTGTTCCACCACCAACTGCATTTAAATCACTAGATGTTAACATTGGCAAAAAAACAATTTGGATAGTTAAAATAATTGCGATAAAAATGAAAAACATAAAATAGGACGAAAAGACTGTTGAAAAAGTTTTAGCTCTTCTTTCTTCTCCCATCTCATCAACTAATTTTACATAATTTGAAACAGAACTAAAGATTTTAATTAAATTACCACCATATTTCATGGTTTCAGCAATTACATTTGCAATTTTACTAAATAATGGACTATCTACTTCTCCAAAAACTTCAATTAATGCTACTTCAAATGCAACACCTATTTTTAATTGTGCAGCAATTCTTTTAGTGTATTCGTTTAATGCCCCATAATCATGATCTGCTATAATTTCCATTGCTGTAACTATATTCATTCCACCTTGCAATAAATCTTTTAGATCATCAAGAAAAACAAAAAGGTTGGTCTCTAATGACCTTATTTTTTTTGTGTAAATTATAGATGCTAATCCTACTGCTAAAATTACTGGAAAAATTGTAAAGATCATCAATTTTGTTCTAATTAAAAATATTCCAAGTATAAGTGAACCAATCGCTCCTTTTGCTGCATAATCTAGCAGAAATGCTAATCTTGGATTTATTTTCATTTATGACACGAATTGTAAAATTATTATAAAAAAAATATTAATTAATGGAACAAGTCCAAATACGCCAATAACCATCAAAGTTTCAATACTCATGCCTCCAAAACCGCCCCCGCCAATCATACCTAAAAGCATAATTGAAGAAAATAAAAATAGTGGACCAGCAATAACTATTGCAGAATAAATATCTCCAAAAGTTTCTGCTCTTTTATTCATCCCATCAAGCATTAATTTATAAGTGAACTGAGCATGCTCTGCCTTTTTTTTCATAAATTCAGGTAAAGAACCACCAGATTCTAAACTGGATTTTAATTCTAATAAGAATTTTTTTAATTCTGGAGATGGTGTGCTTGTACACAAATGATCTATTGCTTGAGGTAAAGAATATCCTAATGCTAAATATCCATTTAATTTTTCAAATTCTTTACTTAAATGTGGGGTTTCGGACTTTAGTGCACTTGTGTGAAACATTGTTTCTGGAGGTGCACCAGATTCTGCAATACTTGACATACTTAAGATTGCAAGAGACAAACTATTTTTTATATTAGAGGTCTTTGAACCAACTTGAAGATAAGGATTGATTATTGCATAAATAATTATTGCAAACACTGAAAAAAAACAAAAAATAAAAAAATTAGGTAAATATTGTGACATGTCTAAAAAAATAAATATAAAAGAACCGCACAATAAAAATAATAAAGGTACAAATACAGCAAAAAACAAATGCTTAGATAAATAATAATCCAATTCATCTGGACTATCTGCTTGCCTTAACTTTTCTTCAAGTTCTTTCATTTCTATCTTTTCTGTTAATGGCAAGAATAAAGTATACAATTTTTCTTCGAAAGCATCTTTCTTGCTTTCTTGTTTATTTTGTTCTTCTTTCATATTTTTAGAGTTATAAATATATTTTTCTAAAATATTATATAAAGATATGATTTTTAAATGTTGTTTTTTATGTAAAATAATTAAGCAACAAATTCTACTATATCTTTATCTTTAAGAACATAATTTTTAGAAACATTCTGACCAGGAAATCTTGTACTCCCCCACACTTTTGCAGACTTTAAATCTTTAGAAATTGTTTTGTGTATTTGCTTTGCTGCTTCTGTAACTGTTGTTCCTTTTTCTAAAACCAATGGATCAGACAGATCTGCTTTCTGTCCTGGTTTTTTTGTATAAACAATGATTTTATTTACCATTTTAAAAATAATTTCAGTTATTTCTGTTTCTTGACTTATATTGAATAATTTAATATTTCTATATTCTTCAGGCAATTTATATTCTTTTTGTATTGGCATAAAAACCGCAATCGCACTATGATAAACTGCTCTTGGGTTCATTAAAAGTAAAAGAGCATTTAAATCTAATTTTTGTCCAAGAATTACTGTGTGGCTTCTAAATCCCGCATCTCTTAAAAGTGCAACGGCTTGATCTTTTGGGACAAGTAAATTTTGCTCATTAATAAAAGTAATTCCAGGATATTGACTTTTAGTAAATTCTACATTTGGTCTTTTCTTTGTGATATATATGTCTTGAGATTCTAAAAGATTAATTAATTGATCTAATTGCTCTTTTGAATTGTTTGGAATAGCAAAAATAACAGCATCTGCACATCTAATAATAGAAAATATTTGATTAGCCAATTCTTTTGATTCCATAAAAGATGGTACTTCTACTAATTGTATTAAAGCACCACCATAATTTAGAACCCCTACTTCTGGTTTTGTTGTGGTGTATGGATATGGAGCAATGGTTGGTTTTGCATTTGTAAATTTTGCTAAAAATGTACTTTTACCTGAATTTGCTTGACCAATAATAACTACTTGGCCAGCCCCTTCTTTTTTAATATTAATTGCATTTCCTGTTTTTTTTTGTTGGGCGGCTTTTTTCTCCATTTTGTTTTTTAATTCTGATATTCTCTTACTTATGTCTTTTCTTAGATTTTCAGACCCTTTGTGTGTTGGAGCTGCCGATAGCATACCTTGAAGAGCAATTAATTTTTCTTCATCTGTTCTTGCTTCATCGTATTTCTTTTGAGCTGCAATATACTCGTAGGTTACATTTGCTGGCATAACTAAATTTTCCAATTTATTTTTAATACAAATAATTCTTCAAAAAATAATTTTTTTGTGCCAATTATTTCTGAATTTAGATTTTTCTGTTTAAGGTTTTCAATAATTTCTATTGGCTTATTTAAAGAAGAAATCAAAAGATAGCACTCTCCTTTTTCAGATAAATGTAAAGGCAATTTATCTAAAAATTTATCTATAATTTCTCTGCCGTCTTGCCCTCCATTTACTGCCAAATCATAACCATTTATTTCATCTAAATCTCCATCTTCACTTAATTCTTCTGTTGGGACATATGGTGGATTAAAAACAATCAAATCAAATTTTTCATTTTCATCAATAGATTCAAACAGATTTGAATAAATGATTTTCATTTTTTCTAAATTGTATCGCTCTTTTACATTTAATAAATAATCTATAACTATTGGATTAATATCTGTAGAATATAATTCATTAACATTATCATAGATTGCTAAAGATAAAAATGCATTTCCACTTCCAATTTCTATTGCTTTATTGTATTTTTTATTGGTTTTAATTATTTTTTCATCAATAATTTCCAATAACAAATCCGTGTCATCGCTTGGAAGATAAACCCTTGCAGGGATATCCAAACTATACTCTTTAAAATTAAGTGTAGGCATATAATATTTATGGACAATAAAGATTTTAAATTCATAGATATGCATTGTCATTATGATGATTTATCTATTTTAGAATTAAAAAAACAATTTAATAGCAAAGAGCAAATATCTTTAACTGCTGCTGTCTCTTTAGAAAGTGTTGAAAAATTAGAAAAAATAAGACAAGAGAACATTCTTGGACTTTATTTTGCTTATGGTTTATATCCTGATGTGATCTTAAAAAATAGCTTAGAAGAATGTCTAAATCAGATTACAAAAATAAATTTTAAAAATGCAATTGCAATTGGCGAAGTTGGAATTGATTACAAGATTACAAAAGATCAATCTATAAGAAAAGAGCAACAGATTATTTTTGAAAAACAATTAGAATTAGCAGAAAAACTTAATTATCCAATAGTCATTCATACAAGATATGCAACAAAGAAGATATTAGACATCTTATCGACTACAAACCATAAAAAAGTAATACTACATTGGTATTCTGGTACAGATGAAGAAATAAATACAGCCATTGATAGAGGATATTATCTTACTTCTAGATTTTCTAAACCAAATATTTTAAACATAAAAGAACATTTAGATCAAATATTTATAGAAACAGATTACCCTATTTCTTATGATGGAAAACCACTTTTAATTTCAGACATTAAAAAATCTTATGAAATATTTTCTGCAGAGTATAAAATTGAATTAAATGAACTAAAAGAAATAATTCAAACCAACTTTTTAAAATTGTTTCCTAACATTAATATTTGAGAGGCATTATTATGATTAAAAAAAACTCAGAAATTTATGATTTATTTATTGCTTGGATAGCAATTTCTTTTTGCTTTGCAATAGTTATTGGAAATTATAGTCTTTTGGATTATGTAACCAAAAATTTTGTTTTTACCTGGAGTGGATTTTTAACAAACTTCGGATTAAGTCTTATAATTACTGCCACTTCATTTATTGCTCACGAAATGGCACACAAATACACAGGAATCCATTTTGGAGCACAAGCTAGATTTGTAATGTGGCTTCCTTTTTTAATTTTTGGTGTTGCACTTGCTGGGCTTTTAGGCGTAATTTTTATTGCTCCCGGGGCAGTTTATATTTATGGAAAATCACACAGTATTAAAGAAGATGGAATAACCTCTATGGCTGGGCCAGTAACAAATTTAGTAATGGCTCTTTTATTTTTTATTGCCGCTATCATTGGCGCACCAATGTTAGTTGTTAGTTATGGATTAATGATTAACTTATGGATTGCATTTTTTAATCTTATTCCATTTGGACCACTTGATGGTGCAAAAATAATTAGATGGAATCCTTTAGTTTGGGGAATATTAATTGCTATACCAATATTCTTTATGTTTGTACTTGGATTCTTTTAACTTTTTTTCTTCTTTATTTTCGGGGCCTTTAGAATTGGCCTTTGTTTTATTCGTCTAAAATTTGTTTTTGGTCTTGCACCCATATTTTTTCCTCTATTGTATATATGTTAAAATCTTATTTGTTTGTTTAAACTCTTCATAATAACTTAATTGCTCTTTTGATATTGTTGGTTTTATTTTCTTTAATGTTTTAATGATGTGCTCTTGTGTTAATTTTGTTTCTTTATAATTTTTTTCTTTTAAAGAAAGCAGAGTTGCATCAGTTATTAAAAGATTTAAGTCTGCTCCAGAATAATTCTCTGTAAGTTCTACAATTTCATCAATATCTAGTTCTTTTTTTGGAATATTAATTAGAATTAAATTAAGAATTTCTTTTCTTTCATCTTTATTTGGAACATTAAATTCTATAATCTTATCAATTCTCCCACTCCTTAGAAGAGAGTTATCGATTAAGTCTGGTCTGTTTGTTGCAGATACAAAAATTATATCTTTATTTAGATTATCAAGTTCAGTCAATAATTGATCAAGCACTCTTGGTTGATTATTCTCAAAATTTTTTTCACTGGTCAAAGAATCAATCTCATCAAAGAAAATAATTGCAGGACTAACCTCTCTTGCTTTTTTAAAAATGTCTCTTATTGTCTTTTCTGATTGCCCCACCCATTTATTTAAAATTTCTGGCCCTTTTACATAAATAAAATTTAAACCGTATTCTTTAGCACAAGCTTTAACAAAAATTGTTTTTCCTGTTCCTGGAGGGCCATATAATAAAACACTTCTCGGAATCCTTAAGTTCATTTTTTCTACAATTTCTTTTTTGTTAATTGTTAATTCTATCATGTCTTTAAAAATTTCTTTTTGTTCATGTAATGCTCCAATATCTTTAAGATTAATTGTTGGTGTTTCTACAAAAACTTCTCTTAAAGCTGATGGTTGAACAACACTTAAAGCATAGGTAAAGTCTTGTTTTTTTATTTTTAAATTCTCTAGTGCTTTATTATCTTCTGAATTTGGATTAGTCTCTTTAATTGCATTCTTAATTGCAGAAATTCCTGCTTCTTTTACAAGAGCTGAAAGATCTGCACCTACATATCCGTGTGTTATTTCTGAAATCTCTTTTAATGACACATCTTTGTTTAATGGTACATTTCGTGTGTGAATTTTTAAAATTTCTTCTCTTGCTTTTTGATTTGGTACGCTGATTTCAATTTCTTTATCAAATCTCCCTGGTCTTCTTAATGCTGAATCAATATCTGCTTGTCTGTTTGTTGCACCAATTACTACAACTTCGCCTCTGTCGCCAATTCCATCCATACAAGAAAGAAGTTGAGCAACAACTCTTTTCTCAACATCATTTACCATTGTTTCTCTTTTAGAAGCAATTGCATCTATTTCGTCAATAAAAATTACAGCAGGAGAATTTTTTTGCGCTGTTGAAAAAATATTTCTTATCTTTTCTTCTGCTTCACCAACATATTTAGTCATAATTTGCGGGGCATCAACAGAAAAGAATTTTGCTTTTAACTCTGCAGAAATTGCTTTTGCAAGTAAAGTTTTTCCGGTTCCTGGTGGCCCATAAAGAAGTATTCCTTTTGGTGGAGAAATATTTAATTGATTAAAATATTCCGGATATTTTATTGGAAGTTCGACCATCTCTCTTATTATTTCTAATTCTTTTTTTAATCCGCCAATATCTTCATATCCAAGAATCTGCTTTTTAGTAATTCTAGATAATGGTTTTTCACTAACGATAAATTCTGTTTCTTCTGAAAGTAAAACACTTTCTTTTGGCTCAGTAGAGTGGACTGTAAAAATTACACTTGTTCCAAAAACCCCAACAACAACACTATCTGCTTCTCTAAATGCTCTTCCAGTTAATGCTTTCTTTATTATTAAATCATAATTTGCTGAAAAAATTGTAAGTTCTGTATTTGGAGAAAGTATAATTTTTTTTGCAACAACTGGATTTATTTTATTGATTGTAACATATTCTCCAATTGTAACTCCTGCATTTTGTCTTATGAATTGATCCATTCTTATTGTTTCTTCTTCTGTAATTTCTTTTTCTGGCCAAACATTTGCAACGGTAATTTTATTTCCATTTATTTCTATTGTGTCTCCAGAAACAAGCCCTAGTTTTTGTTTTATGGAAGTACTTAAAGTAACTACTCCTTTCCCTACATATTCTTCATTTGCTTCTAAGACTTTTAATTTTATCATTTTAATTCACTCTCGTATCCACTATTAATTCTCCTTCTTTATATCTTGAAGAGTCTTTAGTAATTTTATATATTGGTAAGGGGGTTGTGCCAATCACGGAAAGATCAACTAATTGGGTATCCTTAAGTTCTGTTTTTTTCTTTATTAATTGTTTATATCTTTGGTCTATACTATCAATAAATCTTTGTTTTTCAGAATCTGTTGGAATTGCGGCCTCTCTTATTTCAAAATTAGGATAAACTGACAAATCAATTTTTTTTATTGGGTCGAATAAACTAAATTCTGCTTTAATTGTTTTTACTCCTAGTTGTTCCAAAAGCAAAGCGTATTTTTTTTTGACAATAGAACTTTCTCGTATTGCATTTTCCTTTGCTGATTTCAAAGACACTAATCTAACTAAATAATTACTAGCCCCTCTTGTAGTTATCAAAGTTAAAGATAAATCAATACCTTTCTGTGTTGGACTTCTAAGATATTGTAAAATATAATGTGGTGTTTTTTTAAGAACTCTTCCATCTCTATTTCTAAAACATTCTAAAAAGCGTTTTGAATTAAATTCTCTAGAATCTACAATTGATTGAGAATAGTCCAATAATTCATCAAATATGTTTAGGGCATTAGCAGACTGTAATTCTTCTTTAAATCTTGAATTAATTGCTTTTAATACCTTGCTTGATTCTTTGTGTTCTTCTATTATTTTATCCACAATTGGTTTCTTTTCAACTTTTTCTTTCTTCTTAAATATTTTTTTTATTCTTGAAAATTTGCCCATAATTTTTTTCGCCATTTAATTTTTTATTTCGCAATCTCCTGGTGGAAGTAAACTCATTAAATCGTCTACTGATACATTAATTCCTTTTTTTTTTAATTTTTCTGTTATTATCTTACAAACTTCTGATTTTTTTGTACTTCCAGGAAGTAATTGAGTTATTTCTTTCTGGTTTTTTAAAACAGATATTGGAGACGCAATTACTTTTTGTTTTTTATTATCAAAATAAATGCCTAAAGTTAAATCTATTTTTTTATAATAATCTCTTTTACCTCTTATAACAAAAGCGCCAGTTCCAAGAGACTCTCCAGTTCCTGCAGTTTTAGAAACTTGTCCATAACCAACAGAATAAACATCAATTGAAAAGGTTTGACTTTTCCATGCAGAAGAATGAATTGCAGCAAAATTTGCGGCTTCTTCTTTATCAATCTCAGAGATTTCTTTTTTTTCTGGATTTAATAACACCGTGTGTGGTGCTCCATGAATATCTGCATGAAAATATAAATCGTTTTCAGAAAAATGCTTTTTTACTAATTGCTCATTGTTCTTTGCATCTCTTCCCGCAATTACTAAGAAATTATTTGTAGTATAAAACCATTTGAATTTTTCAAACCAATCTTTATTTTTTATTTCTTTTTTTTGAATTTCAATATCTGGTTTTTTTGATTTTTGTTTATCGATTTTTAACATCTTTGTTTTTGTTATTTCTACTGCTTTGTCTATTCCTTTTATTTTTTCTAAATATCTATTTCTGCCCCTGTATTTATTTTCTGCGTTTTTTCCTGCAGATAATTCATAACTAATTTCAACTTGCATTTATATTCCTGCTTCTTTTTCTAAAACATCAATCAAGGTATCGCTTACATTCTTCTGTACATAATTTGGTTGTGATAAGTAAAATACAGTTCTTTCTTTTATATAATTATATACTTGTGGATAAGTTGTAAAATATTGTCTTTGAATATTATTATAATAATCTTCAACGCTTTTTGCTAAATATCCTATAGAAACATTGTAACCTTTATCTGTTATTACTTCAGAACAATGATAAACATTAGGTATAGTTTTTACTATTTGCTGAAAACCTTTATTTGCATTATCATTTGATAAATCCATTTGTAAAAAAGTCCAAACTCTTAAACCATATCCTGCAACAACCGGGTCTATTGAAGGCGCATATCCTGTAATTAGTCCTGATTTTTCTAAACTTTCTATTGATGATTTTATTGTAGATCTGTGAAATCCTGTTAATCTTTTTATGTGTCTTACATTTGGAGACAAAACGTCTTTTTTTCGCATTGCAGAAAGAATTTTTATCCTTATTGGATCAAGTAATTTTTTTGTTTCTGGCATACTCTTATCACAAATATAATTATGCACAAAAACACATATAAATAAAATAGATTAGGCCAAATGGGCCATTTAATTATTAAATTCTGGTTTTAACAAATCAATAATACTTTGTGCATCTACACCTAGTCTTATAAGAGTTGTATTTCCTTTAACTCCTTTTCCAGAGATTGTTGTAGAAATAAAACCATATGTTTCAAGTTCAGTAATATATTCTCTAAACCATCTTATTGAAACTCCTTTTTCAGAATATTTATCACAAAGAGCACAATATTTATCATAGATTTCTCCAGAATATAAAACATTTGAATCTGTTGTTTCCATGCCTGACATCGCTAAAATTCCTTTTGGCTTCAAAGAACTTTCTGCAATCGCAAATAAAACTAATTGTAGTTGAACTGGAAGAGTTAAAACCATACTTTTCATAACCTCTTGTTCAACTTTTTCTTTAGCTTCATAAACTTCTTTGTCTGTTACTTTTGGAAGATTATTTAAATCAGAAATCTCTCCTGCCCTAAGTAACAACATAACTGCTCTTCTTGCATCTCCTGATTCTTTTGCAGCAATTGCAGCTGCTGCATTAATCGCAGAACTATCAACTACGTTTTTTTTAAATGCAATATCTATTCTTTGATCTAAAATATCTCTTAATTCATCTGCATTATATGGGGGATAGACCGCTTCTTGTTCACAAAGAGTACTTTTTGTTCTTGAATCTAAATTGTTTTTAAAGAAAAGATTATTTGAGATTCCAATAATTGAAACAGAACCCCCTTCAAGTTCATCGTTTGTTCTTGTAAGGGTATATATTAAATCATCAATTTCTTTTTCTTTAACTTTGTCCACTTCATCAAGAATCAAAACAAAATTAATTTTATTTTCTTTAATAAATGTTAGAAATTTATCATAAATAAAAGATCTAGAATACCCAAAGAAATTTTGATCAGGGTAAAATAATTGAACACAATACACTAAAACTGTGTATTTTGTTTGATAATTTCTACAATTTAAATAAACTGTCTGTAAAGGCAAATGCTGGTCTTTAGAAAACTTTTCTAATTGACTTGTAACGTGCTTAACAACTGTTGTTTTTCCTGTTCCAACTTTACCATAAATAAAAACATTATGTGGTTTTGCTTTTTTTAAAATTGGAGAGAGCCATAAAGATAAATCCTTTATTTGTTCATCTCTAAAAGGTAGTTTTTCTGGAGCATAATGTGGAGATATCTTTGATTTATCTGTAAAAACCGAATTTTCATTTAAGAAATTATAAAAAATATTCTCTGCCATTCTTTCTCTTTTCTCCAAAGTTAAAATAATCTATTGCCTATCTTTATTTCACTAGAGAATATTATATATTAAGAACAAAAGCCTTTTTAAGTGTGTTGAATTTGAAAAGCAAATTATTTGTTTGCTTTTCTTATTTCTGCATTCTCAAGTATGGAATAGATCTGGTGATGTTTAATTATTTCTTTATTATTAATAATAGAAAGACCTATACTAATAATATCTCCGTGAGTTACAAAAATAATTTTTTTATTTTTATATTTGGTTTCTATTTCTTTAATTAATTTTTCTACTCTTTTTTCAACAGAAGTTACTGGCTCTACACTTTTTAGTGTTTTTCCTTTTATATCTTCTTCCCAAAGTTTATGATACATATTATCTTTGCCTTTTTCATAAACTCCAAGAAATCTTTCCCTTAATTCTTTTCTTAAAATTGGTTTTTTTGTTTTTAGATAACTGCTTACAATTTCTGCTGTTTCTATTGCTCTTTTAAAATCAGAAGAATAAATTATTGTGTTCTTGTCAAGATCTTTATTCTTGGATATTGATTCTAAAGCTTGTTTTTTACCTAGAGCCGAAAGTCCATAATGTTTAACACCGTTATCTGGAGAACTAATAACTAAATGCTTAAGGTTTGCAAGACTTTGACCATGTCTCATAAAATAATAAATATTATTCATGCTTTTCCATTCCATTCTTTGTAAAATTGTTCTAAGTATTTTTCCATAACTTTGTGTCTTTTTTCTGCAATTTTTTTTGCTGTTTCTGTGTTCATTAAATCCTTTAGAAGCAAAAGCTTTTCATAAAAATGATTTATTGTTGTGCCTTCTGCTTTAACATATTGCTCTTTTGATTGATTAAGATTTGGTTTTTCGTCTGGATTATACATTAATCTATTCTTATATCCTCCAAAAGAGAAAGCACGAGCAATACCGATTGCCCCGATTGCATCTAATCTATCTGCGTCTTGAACCACTTTAAATTCTGTACTTTTTTCTATTGGTTGATTTTTCTTAAAAGACATATGTTCCACTATATAGTTTATTTTTTCAATGGTTTCATTATCAACTTTTAAAGACTCTAAGAAATTAGTTATTTTCTTTGGAGCAATAGTTTCATCTCCATCTGTAAATTTTGAATCTGCAATATCGTGAAACAAAATTGAAAGTTCTACAATAAAGATGTCTGCCTTTTCTTTCTTTGCAATTTTCTTTGCAATGTTGTTGACTCTTAAAACATGTGACCAATCGTGTCCTGGATCTCCTTTTAACATTTCAGTTTTTACAAAATCTTTTGTTTTTTCAATTATTTTCTTATTCATTTATTATTCCCCCACCTAAACATATATTCCCTTTATAAAAAACACAAAATTGTCCAGGAGTTATAAATTCCTGTGGTTTTGAGAAGATTACTTTTATTTTATCTTTTGAGATTTTTACAAGCTTTGCTTTAATTGAGCAGGTAGTATACCTTATCTTAACATCAACCGTTGTTTTTGGAATATCTGAAATTAAATTTACATCTGCAACAATCATTTCTTTCTTAGAAGAAGATTTTGGAATATTTGTAACAATTAATTGATTTGCTTTTGGATTATAACCACACACAAAATATTTATCTCTAGATTTAATGTTTAAACCTTTTCTTTGGCCGATTGTGTAGAACCATAAACCATTGTGTATCCCTAATCTAGTTCCAGAAGAATCTATAATATCCCCTGGTTTTTTTCCTAATTCTTTTTCTAAATACTTAGAAATATCTTTGCCGGAAACATAACAAAAGTCTTGACTTTGCTTAGTTTTAGAAAAATAATCAAAATCTTGTTTTTGGGCTAAGTTGTAAACTTGATCCTTTGTCATGTCCTGTAAAGGAAAAATAATTCTTTCTAACCATTCTTTTTTTAAAAGACAAAGACCATAAGTTTGATCTTTAGCTTTATCTTTTGGTTTACATAAGAAGCCTTCTTTTATCTTAGCATAATGCCCTGTTGCAACAAAAGGGATTTTGTGCTTGTCTGCAAAATCTATAAGTGCTTTAATCTTAGAAAATCTATTACACACAACACAAGGATTTGGGGTTCTATTATTCTTTAATTCTCTTTTAAAATAATCAACAACTTCTTTTTCAAAGTTTTTTCTTTCATCAACTATGTGGTGTTCTATTCCTAATTTTTTACAAACATCTTTTGCAATAGCAATTGACTTATCTGTACAACAAGAATTTTCTTTACAAGTTGCGCCTTTCCAGACAGGAAGCTTCAATGAAACTGCTATTGGTTGGAATCCCTGTTTCTTTAAAACAACAAGAGCCATAGATGAATCAACCCCTCCCGAAACACCAACAACTATTCTTTTATCTTTCATAGAATTTACACTTTTATTTTAATCTTCTTATTACTAAACTATATCCCTGATCGTCCAATTCTATTTTACCTGAATTTCCTGTTTCTTTTAAATATTCTAAACAGTTTTCAATTCTAGTTGTAAAAACAGTAGGTGTTATTCTTGCAAAGCCGCCTGGTCTTAACATACTTGCAATTTTTAATATTACAATTTCTGGATATCTTGTGTGAAACACAGGCCCATATTTAGAATATATATAATCATATTTTCCAACTAATTTTAAATGATTAAAATGTTCAAACAAATCCGTTTTAAGTAATTTTTGTTTAACTGGAGAATGATCTTTCCTTACTAATGACTTTGTAGAATCTTTAACCTCATTTTTGATACTAATCGTATCTATACTGTTTTTAGTTCCACCTAACAAATGTTTTAACTCTATAATCTCTATTCCCTGTCCTGGGCCAATAACTAAAATATCTGCTGGCCTTTTTAAAGTTTTAATGCCTGTTCTTAATTTTATAACATCTTTACGGAGTGTGTCTTTTAAATCCTGGTGCATCACTTCTCCATTCTCTGTCCATTCATCTATTTTTTTAACAAATAAATGATAACGTGCATCTCCTGTTGATTCTCTAGAACGTCTGCCTACTTCCGGAACAATTATCTTTGCATGAACTTCACTTTTCTTTCTTAAGTTTAATCCATGCGGATTTATTTTTGGCATAATTCTTCACTTAAAAAAAATATTCTTTTGACTTTGAAATTGCATCATCTACCAAAGCATCAATATCTTTAATATTACTCTCAATATCTTTGACTTCTTCAATCTTTCCTCTTGTCTTTGGGTGTGTTGCTACCATAAAGGAACAACAATCTGGATATGGCATAATTGAAATTTCGTAAGTATTAATCTTTTGAGCAATTTCAATAATCTCATCTTTGTTAAGGCCAATCAATGGAGAAAAAATTGGAAGTTTAGAAACTTCGTAAATACAATTTAGATTTTCAAGAGTCTGAGAAGCAACTTGACCAACAGAGTCTCCTGTAACAATTCCAAGAGCGCCTTCTTTTTCTGCAAGTTTGTTAATTATTCTAAACATAAATCTTCTATAGATTATCATTCTATAATCTGCAGGAACAACCATTAATAATTGCTTTTGAATTTCAGAAAATGGAATTACTATTAGTTTTGTTCTTCCTTGATAATTTCTTAAAGTAGAACAAAGCTTAAAGATTTTTTCTTCAACTTCTTTTGTTACTAGATTATTACTTTGAATGTGTGCATAAACTACCTTACACCCTCTCTTGTTTAGCATATACCCTGAAACTGGACTATCAATTCCTCCAGAAAGAGAACACACTACAGTTCCAGTGGAACCAACTGGAAGTCCACCAATTCCTTTATGTGTTTCTTTATTAGTATAAACAAAAACTTCTTTTTCTGTAACTTCAATATTAATTTCTAATTCTGGATTTTTTAATTTTACTTTCTTTTTAAGATTTTCAAAGATTTCTTCGCCAACAAGCCTATCAATTTCTTGAGAAGTATACTTAAAGCCCTTAAATGATCTTTTAGAAGATACTCTGAAATTTTCAAAATCTGTATTTTTAGCAATATCTTTTGCAGTTCTTTTAATTTCTTCTAAATCTTGAACTGTTGTTAAGCAAAAAGAAAAACTATGAATTCCAGGTATTTTAGATAGAGTGAATTTAATATTTTCTAAATTTGCGGTTTCTGATAATACACAAATAACTCTTCCAAATCTTTTGTAGATTTGAGAAACATCAATCGCTAGACGCTCTTTTAGATTTTTAATAAGAATATTTTCAAAAGTACTTCTATTGTCTTTCTTAATTGCAATCTCTGAATAATGAATAATAATGTGAGTATATTTCATATAGAATATATAACCAAAAAACCATATAAATTAGTGCTAATTAAACTATATGTATTTAAAAGCATTTGCTTTTATTTTTTTAGAAAAAAACAGCCACATATACAACAATTCGTTTTTATATATTTTGGTTCAATATATTTATTACTAGTATTTTAAATTAAATAAAAAGGGGAAAAATTAGAGGTGGAGAAACATGGCATTTTTTGACGGCGTTTTCTCAAAAAGAGAAGACCTAGACGTAGACGACTACTTAAACAATATGGAAGTTGAGGAAGAACCAGAAGAAGTTGACTTTTGGGTAAAACCAATCAGCTTACAAACAAACGCAGAAGTTGAAGAAACAATAAAAGAATTAAAACAAAAAAATCTTGTTCTTTTAGATGTTGAGAACTTAACAAAAAGAAATGCTCAAAGAGCAAAACAATTTTTAGGACAAATCAAGATGTTTGTTAAAGATACAGGCGGAGACCTTGCAATGATCTCACCATCAAAGATTCTTTTAACACCATCAAAAGTAAAAATTGTTAAAAAAAGATAAATTCATTTAAAAAATGAAATTAAACAAGAATGCTTTTCCTGTTAAGATAACTCTTGAAGAAGCAGTTTCTATAGTTCAAAAAGAATTTAACAGGAAAGGACATAAGGTGAATATTACTAAAAATAACTTCCACCTTAATATTGTCCCTTTTTGGGTCTGTTTTTATGATGTTGATTCTAAAAAAAACAACGTGTATAAACACTATACTGGGCAAGTTGCACTAAATTCTTTAACAAATAGATCTCAAGAAGAATATCTTAAACTATTAGAGCATGAAACCCCTCAAAATATAGACACCATTGATATTGCCCTTGAAAAAATAGAGATAAGATTAAAAAAATCACTACTTACTAAAGCTGAAGCGCAAGACATAATTGCTAAGATGTTATCTTGTAAATTTGAGGTAGACAAAGACAATTTAACTTTAAGCGGGTTTGAAGAAATGTACATCCCGATTTGGAAATGTAATTTTGAAAACCATGAACTTTCTCTTGATGCGGTTTTAGGTAAAATTAATAATTTTAATATTATTAATCAAAAAACAAAAGACAATAAAGACCTTTTTATTGAAATGCTTGATGAAATCAAAGATCCAAAAAAATTTTTAGAATATGTATTTGAATTTTTTAAAAATATATTTCTATTTATATTTAGAAATTGGAAATCTTTTTTTATAGTTTTACTTATACTTTTAATTGTCTATTTTGTGTTTTTCTAAAAACAAATCTAATTCTTTTTGTGTTTTTAAAGTAGTTAATTTCGCTCTCAATTGTCTTGCTCCACTAAAACCCGCAAGCATTTGTAGAAGTACAAGTTTTTGATTTATTATTGAGTTATTGTATTTTTTTGAAATTTTTAAAAATAAAGAAATATTTTCTTGGATTTTTTTTTGTTTGATACCTGCAATTTTAGAAAAAATACTTGGGTTTCTTACGGCATCTCTTCCAACCATTAATCCACTAAAATCATCAATGCCTTTAAAAGAATCAGAAGTTTCTAAAGTAATATCTCCGTTATAGATTATTGGTAAAGAGGTTTCTTTTGCTAAAGAAATTACTTTTTTATAATCTGAAGGTATTGAATAATCAGAAACACCTAAGCGGCCATGAATAGCTAAAGCATCAATTCCAGAAAGTTCTAATTTATTTAAAATATCTTTAGAATTATCTTTATCATATCCTAATCTAATTTTTGCAGTTATTGGTTTATTGCTTATTTCTTTTATTTCTTTTAAAGTTTTAGAAACTTTTGAAATATCTTTAAGAAGGATTGCTCCTCCTTTTCCTGCTGCAATTTTTGGAGATGGACAGCCTAGATTAAAGTCAATAATATCGTAATCTTCTATGTCTTGAACTTTAGTAAAAGCATCAATTGTTTCTTTAGTGTTTGTAAAATCCCCAACTAACTGCAAAGAAACGGGATAGTCTTCATCTTTTGTTTTATTTTTTATTTCCTCTATTGGAGAATTTAAAATGTAACTAGTGTGAATCATCTCTGTGTAAGCCAAAGCACAATTATTTTTTGCACAAAGCTGTCTAAAAGAAAGATTTGTATATTCTAACATTGGTGCAAGAATACCTTTATTTTTTAATTTTATTTTACCTAGTTTTAAAGACATTTTAATCAATTTAGTTTAAATATATTTAGTTTCTATAATATATTATTATTATCAAATAAAATTTTAATGTGAACGATTTATGAAAATGGATAAAAAAACAATATTTTCTTTATTAATTGTAATACTTTTTGTGGGCTCTTTATTTGCCATGATTACATTTAGCGACAATACAAGTACACCTGGAGAAGACTATACACCAATAGATACTAATCAAAATTTAGAACTGGTAAGTTATACTGCTACAATTGATGCTAATGTTGGAGAACTATTTCCTCAAATTATTGCTGCGGGAAGACCTTTAGATTTTGAAGAAACTTCAATCAATACAAAATTACTTGATGTCTCTGGAATAAAAAACAAACAAATAGAATTTAGGCCAGATGCAGACGGAAATATTAATCTTATAATAACTTTAAGTGTTGTTCCTGAGAAAAAACAAGAAACAATTGACAGCATAAAAAATCTAAATATCTTTGAAACACCTGAATTTTATCAATTCGGTTTATTAGAAATACCTGAAAAAGTGAAATTTACAAATGACCAAAATCAAGAAATAGAATATGAATTTATTGTACAAAATATGGAAGGAATTCTTGGAATGGAAACATTAAAAGGAGACAATCTTTCAGTGGCAGCATATGCAACATTTAGAGGAACAGAACTTATACAGTCAAGAGGAATTGAACAAATAAATAATAGCAACCAATTCCAAATGCTTATTGGCTATGAAAACTTTAAAATCACAGAATTTAAAGATAAAATCTATAGTCAAATAAATTATTCTTTAGATAAGTTAAATAAAACAGAAATTGAAAATAAAGTTAAAGAAAGCTACAAAAATACTTCTTTTGAATACCAGATTACTAAACAATTACAAATTAATACTGCTGATAAAAACAAAACCGAAATTGAGAGCAAATTAAATATATTAAAAGAAGAAAAGGGCTTTGTTGATTATTTAGTTGATGAAAATATAACTACAATTAATTTTGATAATAATATCACTTTTGAAAAATACTTGGAGACAAAAACAAAATTAATTTCTGCTTTAGAAATTACCAATACAGAAATATTACAAGAACCAGAAATGACTGCTTATATTGAATTTGATTATTCTGATATAAATGCTTCTGAATTAAAAAATAAATTAAACAACCAAGAATTAAAATTTACTGTTCTTGCTTCTGTTGATACAACTGAAGTTATAATTTCTGGAAAGAAATACAACTATAAAGAACCAACAACAGACGTACTTTTAGATTATCCAGAGGATTTAAATAAAACAGAAATAGAATTAAATTTACAAGGATATTATCAAAGAGATAACTTATTGTATTTAAGTTTAAGCAAATAAAACTATTGTAGAGATTCAATAGCTTTTGCTATATCTCCATTTTCTTTTTCTAATGCTTTTCTTGCTTCTTCTTTTGATTTTTTTGTTGCTTCAGTTACCATTTGAATATCTTCTTCTGGAATACCTGTTTCTTCTTTTACTTCGCCCATAATTTGAAAAGTCTTTTGTCCTTGCATAGAAACTTGAGTAACATTAGGGTTTTCAATAATTATTCTTTTAGAATCAGTTTCAATAATTACTCTTTTTGCAGGTATTTCTGTATTTTCAATACCCATTTGTTTCATCATTGCTTGCATTCTTCTAGGATCTATTCCACCAAACATAAATTATCACATATATATTAAGATAAGAAATAATTATAAATGGAAATTTTTGTAATTATCAAAAAATTATTTGAAAAATTCTCACAATTCCAAAAAACAAAACCAGCTATATTTAAATATATTAAATCAGTAATATATATGAAAAAGACTATGAAATTTGATATAATTTTAGAAAAGCAAGAAGATGGCGGCTATACTGCATATGTGCCTTCTCTTCCTGGTTGTATTTCTGAAGGAGAAACAGAGAAAGATGCTCTAAAAAATATTAAAGAAGCAATAGAGATATATACTGAAGAAATAAATAAAACCAAATTAAAAAATCTTGTGTCTTCGATTTCTATTAAACAAATGCAAGTGAGTGTTAATGTCTAAATTACAAAACACTTCTTCAAAGTACGTTTGTGAAATTATTGAAAAACAAGGATATAAATTAATTAGACAAAAAGGAAGCCACCTTATTTTTAAAAATCAGGAAAATAAAATACTTGTTATTCCTAATCACAAAATTTTAAAAATTGGAACAATACATCAGATTTTAAAGACCTTAAATATTTCTAAAGACGAATTTGAAAGATTATAAAGCTTTAAAAACATTTAGCTT
>Ga0116156_10001927_pt1 | contig 19364 bp, 15 predicted proteins | sample AD_UKC045_MetaG_FD_89891 | JGI IMG/M metagenome (GOLD analysis project Ga0116156, IMG submission 89891) | Active sludge microbial communities of municipal wastewater-treating anaerobic digesters from USA - AD_UKC045_MetaG | ecosystem: Engineered > Bioreactor > Anaerobic > Digestate | place: USA... | reverse complement strand
GGTGTTGGATTGAATGTTGGCTATGCTGAGGTCCATATTGCGCTCATAGGCATTCACGTTTTTGTGTTCCGCGCCGTGATAGCGAAAGAGACGCTTGACGTCTTTCATCAGGCTGATCAGCCACACATAGATCACGAAAAACACGATCCGGATGGAGCCGGCAAACAGGTTGAAATAAAAATCCTGCTTGGAAAGCTGCACCCAGTCGGCAAGCTTGTAGGGCAGCAGTCCAAACAGCAAAAAGGCCAGGCCGAAAGCGATCACGAAGCTGAAGAATTCTTCCGTTTTTTCTCGGGTTTTGGAGCGCTGCTTGATTTCTTTGCCTTTCTCAATTTCTTCCTGCTGGAGGTCCAGTTCAAAGCGGCTGGCGGAAAAGGTAAGGGTCGAGATGCCTATCTTCATCATTTCTATGAGGTTGACAAATCCACGCAGGATGGGCAAGCCCAGCCACTTGATCCTGGTGGTGATGCTGGTGAAGGGCTGTTTGTAGAGCTCGATCGTGCCGTCTTTACGTCGGATAGCGGTTGCCAGAGCTTCCGGACCGCGCATCATCACGCCTTCGATCACGGCCTGACCGCCTACGCTTATCTCTTTTTTTGCCATGTGTTTTCCTTGCCAAAAATGGACTGGGACTGAATTGGATATAAAAAACGCCATTTCCCGCTTGCGCTGGGTCCAATGGCGTTTTCTATATAGCTGTTTCTACTGTTCGGATTTAAGATTGTATTTCTTGTTGAATTTCTCCACCCGGCCGGCGGTGTCCAAAATCTTCTGTTTGCCGGTGTAGAAGGGATGGCAGACGTTGCAGATTTCCACCTGCAGGTTGCCCTTGGTGGACTTGGTCTCAAAGGTGTTTCCGCAGGCACAGCGAACGGTGACAACCTCGTATTTGGGGTGAATTCCCTGTTTCATTTATCTTGCTCCTTGGATGATTTACAAGTGATTTGGCTCCAGTTTTTTGAAAGGGGGCTGGGTGTCAACCCATTTTTGAGAAACTGCCCTCATTAAGCAGATGTGGAAGATAGTTTTCCCGATTGATCACCAACATTTGGGCATTGGGATAGTTCTGTGAAAAAGTCAGAGGAGGAGAGGGCTTCTTTTTGGGGCTCCATTTTAGCTCAAAGGCTCGCAAGTCCTGGCCTGCCACCTCGATCAGATCGATCTCCTGTTTCTGAGTGGTGCGCCAAAAGTAATGATCAAAGCCCACGCGTCTATTGAGCATGTACTTACGTCTCTCTGAGATGAAATAATTCTCCCATAGAGCACCCACATCCTGCCTGTTATTGAGGGGATCGAAGGTGTTGATCAACGCGTTGCGAATACCGTTGTCCCAGAAAAAGATCTTGTTGGAGCGCTTCAGCTCAGTCCTGATATTGCGGCTGAACGAACCGAGTCTGAAGATGATGAAACTCTGCTCCATCAAATAGATATATCGCTCCACGGTTTTGGCATCCAGCCCCACTATGCTGCCAAGTTCCGCGTAAGATACCTGATTTCCCAATTGCAGCGCAATAGCTTTGAGCAGCGTTCGCATCAGATCTGGACGCCTCACTTCCTGATAGCTGAGTACGTCGCGGAAAAGATAGGAACCGGTGACCTCTGCCAGAATCTCCGCAGCGTCTGAAGGATTTAAGTAAACCTCTGGATAATTGCCATAGATCAAGCGTAAGTGCAGATTGTCCATCACAGCATTGATGCGGTCATGATCATAAAGCTCTTGAGTGGAAAAGGGGCTGAGGATAAATTCAAATTTACGGCCAGTCAAAGGTTCTGTGGTGAAATTGGACAGGTCCAGAGAGGAAGATCCAGTGGCAACCACCTGTAGCTGTGGAAAGGCATCAATTATGGCCTTCAGCTTGATGCCAATGTCAACAATCCGCTGAGCTTCATCGACAAACAGATATTTGTAGCCACCAAAGCGCATCTCAAGCTCTTCCACGGTGTGGAAATCAAAGGTCGCGTGGCTGACGTTGAAGTCTCCGTTCACCATTAAGGCGTCTTGTTTATCCCCAGCTAATTGCTCAAGAAGGGTGGTTTTTCCAGTTCGTCGGGCCCCGTAAATGATGATTGCCCGTTTTTTGTGCATCAAAGCTCGGATACTATGCTCTATGTGGCGCTTTATCATATCTTTCTCCTGGATACAAGCTAACACATATGCAATTTAAGGCAAGAAGAAACATAAGAAAACAGGAATATAATCCCGATTTATCATGATATTTCGGGATTACATTCCTGTTTGTTTATGCTTGGAGTGGGGTTCTAAGTAAGTTCCCGGCGGCTGTAAAACCAGTATCCTCCCGCCACAAAGACAGCGCTCAGCACCAGTTTCTGCAGAGTGAGCCAGGATATGACACTCTTCCACTGCAGAGCGATGAGATCGTCCAGATTCAAGCCAAGCGCGTTCATTCCATGCGGTTCGATGTGGACCTGGATGCCGATCAGCTTGGCGATATAGTCCATCAGTGAGGGGATGCCCAGTTTGCCAGTGTAGTTCAGTACGGCTATGGCGATTTCGATGCCCAGGATCACCAAAGTGCCCATGAAGAAGCTCTTGCGCTTGAACAAAGCGGCACTCAACCAGTAGTAGGATGCCACCACCAACAGGCTGAGTAGCATTCCCACACTGCCCTGAGCCCAGGCCACCATGGCGTAGTAGGTGTGGACAGGCATCCAGATATTCAGCAACCCACTCAGCACGAAGCTGTTTACCAGGCTCAGGGCCGCGGATAAGGCAAAGGTGCCCAACACCAGCAGAGCATATTTGGCCCCTAGCACTTTGAGCATAGAAACGGGCTGGGACAGGTGCAGAATCTCGCACTTGCGTTTGAAAGCGCCGTTGATCATCCCATCTGCCAGAATAATCGCTGTAATGATGGAAACCATGCCCAGCATCATCAGCATGGCAAACGAGACGCCATAAAGTCCGACTGAGGCTTCCATGGCACTCACCTTCATGCCACCCGTCACGATCGTGAGCCGGCCTTCCCGGATGAAGTTGATCATCAGGCCCAAAATCCCGATCACATATACCGCACCGGTAAACCAGAGGGGGATCAGGATAGTGCCCCTGTGGGTCTGCCATTCCTTGCGAATGAGCGCTCTAAACTGCTTCATTGGTACCTCCAGCTACGGCCAGAAAGATGTCTGCCAGATTTGCCCGGCCGTAGGTGGCCCCCTCAAATTCGAGGCTGGAATCCAGCACCGCGCTGATGAAACCCAAAGACCTTGAAACGTTGAGCGGCTTGTGGGCCAAAATCTCTTCCGAGCGTTCCTGTGGCAGGCTCACGACCCGGAAGCGCTCCTTGAGTTTGTCCACATCTTCGTGCAGCAGGATACGTCCTTCATCGATAAAGATCACTTCCTGGAGGATATCTTCTACCTCTTCCACCTGATGGGTGGAGATCAGGATGCCCTTGCTTTCATCGAAGAACTCGCCCAGGATGGTATTGAAAAACTCCTTGCGGAAGGCGATGTCCAACCCCAAAGTAGGCTCTTCCAGCAGCAGATAGCGCACGTCCAGAGACAGCGTGATCAGGAGATAGAGCTTGGTCTTCATACCTTTTGAGAGCTTGGCCACCCGCTTTTTCATCGGCAGGTTGCTGATCGAGATCAGCTTGGTGGCGATGTGCTCGTTCCAGCGTGGGTTGACGTCCCGGATGTAATCGATGGTCTGCTGCACCGTCAGCCGGTCATCCAGGCCGCTCACATCCGGGATAAAGGCTACGTGCTCAAACACTTTGGGATCGCGGTGAACGATGGGATCGTCGTCCAGCAGGATAGTCCCCTGATGGGAAAGGAAGCCCAGCATGCAGCGCATGAGGGTGGATTTTCCGGCCCCGTTTTTGCCCAAAAGGCCGATGATCCTGCCCTCGGGAAGGGTGAGGGATACATCGCTGAGGGCCTGAAACTTGCCGTAGAATTTGTTGAGATTGCGGATCTGATAACCGGTGTTAGGCATCTGTTCCTCCATAAGCCTGGTCTAATATGTCAATTACCTGTTGCTTGGGGATGTCGAGCTGCCGCGCTTTGGCCAGCACGGGACTGAGCTCGTCCGTGATAAAACTCTGCCCGCGTCCTCTGATGATCGCTTCTCTGGCCCCGGAAGCCACGAAGATCCCCACTCCGCGCTTCTTGTAGAGGACGCCCTCATCGATGAGAGCGCTGAGCGCGTTGGCCACTGTGATGGGATTGAGACTGTAGTCTCTGGCCATCACCCTCAAAGATGGAATAGCCTCCTCATCACGCAGATAACGCTCCAGGATGCGCTCTTCGATATGCCTGCGCAGTTGCAGGTACAAAGGCGATTCGTCGTTAAACAGCTTCATTTGAACCTCTTTTATCACCGGCCTGCTGTTTTAATGTGCTGGTGATGTAGTCAACCAAAACAGCATAGCGGTTTCTGTCAAGGGTTATTTTTCGCCGTTTAGCTAAGTGATATAATTGTGATTTGTTAGGCGTTTGTGCGGATTGGCACAAAAAAAGGGAGCGACATAAGCCGCTCCCTTTTCGACCAAAGTTGTGGTCAGAACTTGTAATTGAATGTAAGAACTGGAGTTTGGTGGCCGGTTTGGGAACTGGCACTCAATCCCATACCCAGCCGCAACTTACCATCCAGCCCGCTTTGTGGTCCAGATTCTTTGTATAAAACGGCATACTTGGGGCTGCCGTTTCCGATGAGGTATCCAATTAGAAATCCACCCAGTGTACCTGCATAGATCGGCCAGGTTTGCACGGTGGTCCTGATTTCATAACCTCCGGGAATCTCATTGGTTTCCTCTTCAACCGTGGCTATTGTTACAACAGCTCCCAGAACACCGCCGATTATGGTTCCCCAGATCATGCCAGCAGTCTGGTGAGTGCCGGACTTACATTCAAGGACGCTTACATCATCAAAGCTCAGTTTTCCCAGGTCGCTGATTATCGCTCCCTCGCCGATCGTGGCTTGTTTGAGTTTGACGCGAACACCCGCTGGCGTGGTAACTCTCAATAGATCGTAAGTGCCGTTGTTGTTGAAGCTTGCCGGGAGTTTGGCATAGCAATTGGTTACGAAGAGAAAAGCGAGAAACAAGGTCAAAGTAGTGTAAGCCTTACGCATAGGGACTCCTATCGATATATTTGCGGCCACTTTGCTGATTCGGCGGTTATTGTCAAGCACAATCTTCCCGTGCGGTACATTCACCTTCACAAAATCATTCCCTTCCTGAGGATTGTAGCTGGCAATAAGACATATGGGATGTATCTACCGGGAAGAAATGGAATTCGAACCCGTTGTGTAATTGAGCAACCGTGCCAATCGCGCCTTAAGAAAGGGTAGAGCTAGTCAGCCCGCGTCAGAGTGGCGATACAGATTCACCGGAGTGGTCAACTTTCACCGGTTTTGCAGCGAAGGCCCCTATACCATATTCCATCGCTCTCTGGGATCGTCAAAGACCACGCCTTTGGGATCGAACTTGTTGGGGTCAAAATCGCCACCCAACCAATCCAAAAACTCAAAGTGGCGTGGATGTTTCTGGTCCTGGAGGGCTGCCAGCATCTCATAGTATCCCCAGACTCCATGACTGTCCTCAGGAGGGCAGGCCAGTTTACCGGCCAGGCACATTGGATACTCTTGTTTGGGGTCTCTGGGGAGGATTTTCTCCAGCACTACAAGGTGAAACCAATCGTCGCCAAAGTCATACCAGTATTCCGCTTGGTCTTTTTCCTGGTGGAAATACTTACTGATCGGCACTTTGATGCCATGCAGGATTTCATTGCCCTCAGGTAAGCCAATCTCGATATAATTGGGAGCTCGAAAGTTCGGAATGATAAACTCATGCAGGTGGCAATCATCCCAGCCCATGGCGTCCTGAATGGCTACGTGCAGGTCCCAGAAGCTGTAGTTCACCGGCACCTGAATCCTGCGCCAGATGGGTGGTTTGCTGTCTTTCAGGGTGATCTTGAACTGATAGACGTTATGGAAATTCGCTTTCATGGTGACATCCTGACGTAATGAATGGAACCATATGATTTCTATGGAAGTGGCTGTCAAGAGCGAAAATCGAATTTTGGAATTATGGGTTCCCAACAACCCTGCTTCCCTGCCTAATCACCTGCCGTGGAGATGCCGTGCTCTCTCCGGCGAAAAACGGGGGGGAGCGCACGGCATCACAACCGCAACTAATGAGAGGGAAAGCAGCCTGAAAGGGGTGGTCACAAGGAGCTGTCCTGCAGCCAGATTTTCTGATAGAAACCGGGTTTTTCCCAATAGCGCTCCACCAGTCTGTAAATGCCGTTCGCTCTTGCCAGCACTCCTTCTTCCACCAGCTCTCTGCGGATCAGACAGTAATCAGCGTGGATGGTTTTGATCAATTCATTAATCTCGGGCTCGCTGTAGTCCCGGTTGGGCTCAAAGCAGCGGATCACTTCCTGATAGACGATCCAGCGCTTTTTGTTCTGGACCGGGAGTCGAAAACACTTGCCATCCTTGAAATAGGCCTTGAGCACCTTGTCTCTGAGGATGGCGCGGGCGTCTTTGGGCTGGGAATCCGGCCCTGGGATCAGCTCTTCCAGACGGGTTTGGAGCAGTTCGCTCTTGAGGTGGTAAACGTTGTAATACTGCTGTTTAACCGGGTACACCAAGCCGGCGGCCTGGAGCTTTTTGAGATGGGCGGAGACGGTGGATTCGGCCAGCGAGGTCAGCTCGGCCAGATCTTCCACGCAGTAAGCTTGTTTCCTCAGCAGGGCCAGGATTCGGAGCCGGGATTCATCGGCGAGTCCCTTAATCAATTGCAGCGCATTCATTTCAGATATCCTTTTCGTAGTTTGGCGAAATAAACGCTGAGGGTCTGTTTTTGTCAATGTGTTTTTATGGATAGCGAAATAGAACCAAGCAGCGCTATAAATCTGCCTGCCTTGTCTAAGACTCCCATCCCGGCAAGAGCAGATTGAGCAGCAGGCCCGGCACGCGCTAATAAAGTACTATTTCTCCTGAAGTAGTACCAGGCGCGCTGAAGTCTCTGAGCCCAGAGATGTGATCCGGCATAGATATATCCCGCTGGCACAATGTGTTCCATGGAAATTCCGGCCGTCCCAGGTGTGGATGTTTTCTCCCCCGGGGATGGAAGTAGTCCAGACTTTTTGTCCTCTGGCGTTGTATATATCCATTGTACCGGGCGTGTCGATCCGGTAATGGATAGAACAATTCTGGCCAACCAGAACGGGATTGGGGAAAATGCGATTAATCCCTGCCGCTGGGATAGTAGTCAACGGATCATCTTCGGCGACGGGCACCAGATTGGCTTCCCAGGGACCCTCAGATCCAAAAGTCATGCCATAATAATCAACCGCAATCAACCAGTAGTAATAAGTTCCATAAGAGAGGCCTGTATCGTCAGATCCGTAGGACGTGACCCCATATCCGTAGTTGTAGGCAGATTGTTCGCTGCCTGGCACCAAAACAGCTGAGTTTTCATCCTGTGAAGTCCCCCTCAGCAGGTAATAGTAGCCCATATAATACTCGTCAGCGATGTTCCAGGAGATACTTATAACGCTTTCAGATGCCTGGATACAACTGAGGTCCAGGAGTGTATAGCTGGCTACGGGTGGCAGTTCATAATCGGCAAAGATGTCAAAGTTCCAGACAGGACAGTTTTCAGCGTCTCCTTTTCCGGAGGAGTTGCTTTGCACCAACAACGGCAGATCTGTCTCCGAACCAGACCGGTCTACTATGTAAGGGATAACCTGCCACGAGTAATAACCCTCCATGAGGAAATCACTGGTCCAAGTGGTCTGGGGACCCAGATCGATGGGGGTCCCACCGTTGAAGATGATTTTATACCCATTCGGGGCAGGGCCGGATGGATCTGCCTGCCAGCTCAATGCGACTGTCGTGCCGCCAAAGATATCACCCCAGGCTACCCAAAAATACAGCGTTTCCATATCTCCCGGGCAGGGATTTATGGCAGGTAAGGGATTGGTGCGGATGAAGCCGTTATAATCATGGTTGCTGGGATTATCCGCTATCTGAGAAGCTTCGGCCCACAAAGCGCCATGGCAGAGTATAAAAACCAACAAGATGGCCCATACGGGCCTGTACACGTTTTTCATGATCCTCTCCTTAGGGATAGATTGGGAGCCTGTCTGGCATAGCAGCAGGCAATAATATAGTATATGCAAAGCTTAGGGATAATCAATTCCCGTCAAGCTTTATTCGAGTCAAACTCAATTTTGGAGATTGGATGCTTTAATCATTATCCCTTCCCGGCAAGAGCAGATTGAGCAGCAGGCCCACCAGTCCAGCCAGTCCAATGCCGCCCAATTCAAAGCGGCCCAGAGAGATAGACATATCACCGATCCCAAATACCAGGATCAGGGAAATGATTATGAGGTTGCGGGATTTACCTATATCCACCCGGTCTTTGATCAAAGAGCGCATCCCCACCGAGGCGATCATGCCAAAGAGCAGCAGCATCACTCCACCCATCACAGGCGAGGGAATGGTGCGCAGGATGGCCCCCAGCTTACCGATGAAGGCCAACAAAATGGCAAACACGGCCGCGATGATCATGTAAACGGGGTCAAAGGCTTTGGTAAGCGCCACTGCTCCTGTCACTTCCGAATAAGTAGTATTGGGAGGGCCACCTAATAGCGCGGCCATGGAAGTAGCCAGACCGTCTCCCATTAGAGTGCGATGCAGGCCAGGTTTTGTCACAAAGTCTTTGCCGGTCACGCTGGAGATGGCGAGAATATCACCCACGTGTTCGATAGCCGGAGCGATAGCCACCGGCAGCATGTAAAGTAATGCCGCTGGGTCAAATACGGGCCAGGCAAAGCTTCCTGCTGCCAGGGCCGCTGTCCAGGGATTTACCAGCCAGCCGGCTTCATAAACAGGGCTGAAATCCACCTTGCCCATCAGCAGAGAGAGGATATAACCCGCTCCTATCCCACACAGGATGGGGATCAAGGAGAGCAGCTTCCTGCCATAAGTGACTACAATTATTGCCGTTATCAGGGAAACCAGCGCCACCAGCACGGCCTGGGGGTCTTTCACGCCGTCACCTTTGAAACTGACCGCCATGTTGACGGCCACGGGTGCCAGTTTGAGTCCTATCACCATAATTACCGGTCCCGTGACCACAGAAGGCAGATAGCGTTTGATCCCTTCCGCCTTGCCCATCCCCGCCAACCAGCTGAAAACAAGATAAACCAGACCAACCCCTGCCATAGCCCCTAAAGTGGCTCCTGGGCCGAAGGTCTTGATGCCATAGATGATCGGAGCGATAAAGGCGAAAGAGGAGGCCAGAAAGATCGGCACCTGCGCTCCGGTGATCAGATGAAACAGCAAAGTGCCTGCCCCAGCAGTAAATAACGCGATACTGGGGTCCAAACCAGTCAGCAAGGGCACCAATACCAAAGCTCCAAAGGCTACAAACAGCATCTGGGCTCCGATCAACAGCCTGGCCGGCCAGGGCAGAATAGCCCCAGATCCTTGAATAACAGAGGGTTTCGCTTTTGTCATACCATCCTCCCAAAGCTTTTTGCAAGTGTGTGTAATCGATCCGGGATGTCAAGCAGTATCTCGGATTGCCAGCTAGTGGAACGGCATACAACCTGTTTGATGTCGAATTGGCAGTTCCAACGGGGTGAGAACTGGCCTCACTTGATCAGCATCACCCTCATCATTTCAGTATCCCGCCCCATGGTGGCTTTGATTAGATAGACACCGCTGGGCAGAGCTCTGCCGCTGTCATCCCTTCCGTCAAAATCTATCCTGTGCTCGCCGGGACCTCTACTACCCGTGTAGAGGTTCCTAATCAGCTGTCCCCTAAGGTTATAGACATCCAGTCTGATGGATGAAGCCGCATCGAGCTCAAACCTGATCGTGGAGCTGGTGCTGAAGGGATTTGGGAAAGAGGAGAAAAGACGCTCCGCGGGTGGGCTGGCCTCGGGATCATCAACAGGGGTCAGCAATCGGGTGTTGATGATGCTGAAGCCAAATTCCCGGTTGCAGGTATAGAGCAGCCCGTCCCGGTGTTCCAGGTCCCAGGTTGGCAGGCCCCAGACGTAGTTCCATTCTTGAACGGGATTGAGGGGATTGCTGATGTCAAAGCACTTGATGCTGTTAGCTACCAGATAGGAGGCGAACAGCCAGTTATCATGAATGAAAAGCAGGTTCTGATCTGAAACGCTGGGAATGTAGCCCACATATAAAGGCTGGAGGGGATTGATGATATCATAGATCAGGATGGGCAAATCATAACCGGTCTGGAAGAGGTAGTGACCCTTGACCTCCAATGACGCTGTGACCGCGCTGGAGCCCAAAGTGCCCATCAGCAGTGGATTGTGGACGTCGCTGACGTCAATGATGCCAAGGGGTTCGCCAAAGGAACCCACGTAGAGATAATTCTGGTATTTGGCCAGGATCAGATAGCCATACATAGCGGGATCGCTGAATTGGGTGATGATCTGCATCTCAGCGGGATCGCTGGCATCGACGATCGTAAGATATTGATCATTGGCGATATAGACGTAGTCATCTTCCACCAGCAGATCGCGGGGATAGGATTGCAGGGGCAGGGAACCCAGGAGCTGGAAATTGTTCTGCAGGGGCTGCGGGTCCTCTGCAATCCTGAACACAGAAAGTCCCGCGACGGAGGTGCTCACATAAAGAGTGTCTGCCACCATCTGCATATCCATAAAGGGATGAGACAGAGAGTATTGGGATACAAGGCCCGGGTTGGAAGGATCTGAGATGTTTACCTGGATCAATCTGGAATCCGCGTCGGCAATATAGGCATAGTTGTTACGGAGCTCCATCTGGATGGCATCGGAGGGGATGTGGGAGGTGGAAATCAGGGCCGGATTGGAGACATCGCTGATATCATAGATCAGCATCCCGTAGATGCTCACCGTCACGTAGAGATAATTGCCGGAGATATACAACGAATGGACCGTGGTCGGCAGCACGCAGGAACTGACCAGAGCTGGCTGGGCTGGATTGGCCAGGTTAAAGACCTTCAGGAGTTTGCTGCCGGTGCCGGGTTGATCCAGCACCACAAAGAGATGGCCGTTGCGGATGCCGTTGCACTTCAGCCACATATCGTCGAATTCATAGGTCTGAAACGGGGCCGAAGGATCTGCCACGTTCAGCAGGCAATGGTTGTTGAACTCATCGGTGAGATAGAGGAGGTCCCCTTGTTTGCTCAGCGATTTGGATGAATAGAAGCCGTTGAAGGTTCCCACTGTCTGGAGCGCGTTTGGGTTTGCCACATTCAGGATTCTCAGACACGGGTTGGAGCCGGTCACATAGGCAAGGTCATGCTCTATCTTGAGGTCATAGACATCGTAGTCCGCGCAATAGCTTAACAGCTGCGGGAGCGGATTGCTGATATCGTAGATCCTGAAGCCATAATCGTAGATCACATAGAGCCTGTTTCCACCAATCGTGAGCCGCTCGCAAGGGCCTGTATCGTCGATTCTGGTGATCAGCGTGGGTGCGGATGGATCTGAGACGTCAAACACCATAAATCCGTTCATCCCAACCGCCATATATGCTCTTTGGCCAAAGACTTCCACGTCGTAGGCCCTGCCCAGGTCTGGAGCGGTACCTCTCAATACAGGGGCGGCCGGATTGGATGCATCCAGGACGTAGAGACCTTCGGGAGCGGTCCATCCGTTATCGGTCAAATACACGAGCTCATTCTGCACAAACACCTGGTTGAAATTGGAGGTTCCTCCACTGAAAGAGCCCACCTGATGGATCACGCCTGTAAGCTGGGTCAAGCTGAACAACAGCATAGTAATCAGTAAATTACGCATCTCATCTCCAGGAGTTTCACGATGCTGGGAAGCAGTTGAGACCTTCCCACCGCGTTTCAGACATTTTTATCTGACCTGGGTAATTGTCAAGCTTATTGTTGCACCACTTGTTCAGTTTGACTGATATAAGCAGGAAGGCTCGCTTTGAGCTTGACAAACAAGGGCTCATCATTCAGATAGGGTCATGATGGATATCCTGCTGTTGGTATTATACTTAGTGCTGCTGGTGCTCAATCTGACGGACGGCATCACCACCTGGATCTTTGTGCGTCCCGATCATTATGAGCGGGAGGCCAATCCCGTGGCCCGCTGGATGTTCAAAAAGCTGGGGATCACCTTTGGCATCATCCTGGCGGAACTGCTCTGGATGGGAGCTGTCTCGCTGCTGTATGTCTTGATGTTTCAGAATTACAAGCTCTTGGGATCAGTGCTGATGGGCCTCGGTGTGCTGGTATGGGCTTACATCGTTCCAGGCAATATCCGTTACTGCCTGAAGCTGAGAAAAAAAGCCAAGCAAAGCGGAAGATTTGAAGCTTGACAGATATCTCTCCGCATTTCAAATGCGATTATGTGATGTAGTCGCATATATGCTGGCTATGCAAAGGAATAACATATGAAGAAACTGCTTATCCTGCTTGTGTTTGCCGTTCTATCGGTCTGCCTGGCCGGAGTGGATGTGCTGCTGGTCAACTACGTCTTCAGTCCTGAAGGCGAGCAACTGATGGAACGCCTGACCCAATATGTCCGGGAGAGCGATTCGACCGCGCTTACCAACCACGAACAACCCGGTGATATCTGCCTTTTCGTGAAGGAATTCTGGATCCCCAAAGGGATAGATCCCACGCAGAGGAGCTTCACAGTCACCTTCACGGTGGTGGAACAGCCCTTTGGCGATTATGCCGAATATGTACCCCTCGACAAAGCTGTGAGCGGAACCTGGTACATCGGCACGGAGGCTTTCATCCTGGATTCCAAAGATATGGCCAGCGGACTCTGGGAAGCCATAGAACGGATCGACACCCAGCTTTATCTCTTCCTGGCCAGCTATGGAAACCTTAGCTACGAGGACGCAATCAAGGCCTGGGAAGACAAGATGGAAGCTGAGCTTGAAAGCTATTGTGTGGAGGTGGTCCGCTGGATTCAAACCCCCAAAGCGCAAGGTGGTATGGGACCAAAGATTACAAACAAAAGCACGCAAAGTCTGGCAGAATATCTGGGCTTTGAAGAAGAATATCTGGGGATGGAAAACCACGAGCATGAAGCCAGCTACTCCATAGCGAAAATCACCGCAGACTACATTGAGCTTACAGCCCACCCTCTGGACGATTCCTACATCGAAGGACCATTCTTTACCGGCAAAATTGATATTCGCAGCCTCAAGACCGAGATTATTCGCAATCCGGCATACTAACAAGCATCGGCTGATCCACTCCGCCGGGGTTTCGGCAAGCATATCCTTTTGAAAAATAAACAAATGCATCAAATCTCCATAGTCAATTGATGTATCTGCTTGACAATATTCCCCCGTGCTATTAGTTATATCGCATACATTAAGATAATGATAGACAGTAGATAAGCTCATGTGGCCGCGTCGGAGCACTAGTTTGATACGCGGGACGATCTTCTGGAGCGAGTGTGTTGAAGGAATCGTACCCCTGGATAGGGACGATTGGAAGATATTAATATGGGGGCAGGAGAGTTTAGGATAGGAGATTATATGAAACAGCTTGTGTTGTGGCTGGTTGCTTTGATGTTTTTTGTTTCGCTCAGCGCTCAAACTGCTATTGCTCCCTCTGAAGGTGATGGCAGCAGTTCATATCCTTATCGGATCGCGAGCTTGGAAAACCTCTGCTGGATTGCCCAGAATCCTGCCACTTGGAGTTCCCATTTCAGGCAAACGGCCGATATTGACGCATCCCAAACTGCCACCTGGTATCCCAATGGCAGCGATGCTTACTATGGCCGGAGTCCCATAGGCGTGCCTGGAAATGGTTTTTCCGGAGTCTATATCGGTGACGGATTCCACATTAGTGGGCTGTATATCAATCGCCCCACTACCGATAACCAGGGCTTGTTTGGTTATTGCAACGGGGCAGCTATATCTGATCTGTTTTTAGTGGATAGCTATGTGAAAGGGCAAACCTTTACAGGAGGCCTGGCAGGTGAATTGACCAACGGTTCTGAGATCACTAATTGCGGATATGACGGCATCGTTCATGCCACCTGGCAGCATAGTGGAGGACTGGTGGGCTATCTAAACGGAGGAACTATGAACTACTGCTCCAGTTCCGGCAACGTGAACGGCTCATCCTGGGTGGGAGGTCTGGCTGGTTCAACCTTAAATGGTGCAGTAGTCTCCAACTGCTACAGCAGGGCATCCGTGAGTGGTAATGGCAGAGTGGGAGGGCTGATCGGCAACTCAACAAACGATACTGTAAGTAATAGTTACAGCGCTGGTTTAGTGATTGGCTTCAGCTTCACGGGAGGCTTGATTGGAGAGAAGAGCAGTGGTATCACCAGCAACTGCTTCTGGGACGTCCAAACCTCGCTCCAGGCCACCAGCAGCGGGGACGGGGCTACTGGACTGACCACCGCCGCAATGACCACCCAATCCACTTTCACCGACGCCGGATGGAATTTTCTAAATGTGTGGGCTACGGAGGCTGAGACCAACGACGGCTATCCCTATCTGATCTGGGGCCAGATCATTGCGCCTCCCAACCCTCCAGAAAATGTGGCAATCATCCAGACGGGAGATGATGTCCAAATCTCCTGGGATGAAGTGATTGGGGCGACCTCCTATAAAATCTATTCCTGTTCGGACCCGTATGGAGTATTTGAAGCAGACCTGAGTGGGACCTTTGATGGCACAAACTGGACTGCCCCTTCCCCTGACACGCGCAGGTTCTACGATGTGAGGGCTGTGGCGGAGTGAGTCGGAAACCAAACTCCCAAACATCCCGGAGCTCAGTTCTTCCGCGGGATTTGTGACTCTGGATACCTGGGCCAGCCGATGAGATACGCGGGCAATCGATTGTTTTGCAAGCTGATAGACTCAATATGATCTCTCATGCGGTGCTGTGCAAACTTTTTCCTTGACACAAATTGCCAGACCTCCACGCTGTTATCCTGATTTGCCTTGGCACCAAGAGTATTTACAAGTATCACAGAGGTTAAGATATTCGAAAGAAGAAGGAGTTACCATGCAAAAGGCAAAGCTGTATTTTTTCCTGTTGCTCTTTTTGCTGATCGCGTATTCAGCTTGGGCAACTGTGAGCGAATATTCGTTCACATCCACATTAGGCACCTTCACAGAGATCACAGGGGGCACGGTCCTGGGAACCGCTACCAACGACAACGAAGTTTTCAATGCTCTGCCCCTGGGCTTCACTTTCAACTATAACGGGGTCGATTATACTGAAGTGAGCGTGGCCTGCAACGGATTCATCGCCATGGGCCCCGCAGCGGTGACCAGCAATCAGCCGATCAGCAACGCGAACAGCTCAAACAATGTTGTGGCTGCCATCGGTAGAGACATCAAGAGCCGGGACACAGGTGAACTGATGTACCTGAGCTCCGGCACCGCGCCCAACAGGATGTTCACAGTGCAGTGGAAGCACTGGCGACGCTCTGCCACCGCCACTGCCAACGACGACGTCACTTTTCAGATTCAGTTGCAGGAAAACGGCAACAAAGTCGTGTTTGTCTATGGTCCTTTCACTGCCGTCACCAGCACCACCAACCAAGCGATTCAGGTAGGCCTGCGCGGTGATTCCAACGCCGATTTTAACAACCGGGCCACGACAACGACTGGTCTGCCACCACAGCAGGAACTGCCAACAACAACTTCTGCGTGTTGAGTGCTTCAGTTTTTCCGGCCAGTGGACTCAGCTTTACGTTCACGGCTCCCGTGGCGGGTGAGCCACCTCTGCCAGCCAGCAATCCCGTCCCCGCAAACAATGCCATCAATGTGTCCATCTATTCCAACCTCAGCTGGGTAGCCGGTGGGGGAACCGTGGAGGGATACAAAGTCTATCTGGGAACCGATAATCCTCCCACCAGCTTAGTGAACGGGACCACCCAGACAGATAGCAGCTACAATCCCGAGGACTTCACTTATAACACCGTATACTATTGGAAGATAGTGCCGTACAACAGTTTTGGGGATGCTCTGAACTGCCCGGTTTGGAGCTTTACGACTCTGGCCGATCCCACCATTACTGCTTTCCCCTACAATCAAAACTTCGATGCTCTCACTCCCCCGACTCTACCTTTGGGGTGGAACGCCATCAATGTCAACGGGGATGCCTATACCTGGGAAACCTATGCCGGCAACGCACAGTCTAATCCTAATTGCGCCAGGATACGTTTCAACAATACCGCGCCGATGAACGACTGGCTGTTGATGCCTCCTCTGCAGCTCACTCAGGATGTATATTACAAGGTGAGATTCTATTATCGCGGCGGTGACGTCACCGCCGCGGAGAAACTGGCCCTGTTTTGGGGTATGGCCCCAGACCCCACGGCTCTGACCAATCAGATCTGGGTAAATGAAAACATCAACAACGTCTCCTATGCCCTTGGAGAGGGGATCATTCAAGCTCCTTCCACCGGAGTTTTCCACTTTGGTTTCAAAGCCTACAGCCCTGAGGACTTGTTCTACATCTTTCTGGACACGGTGAATGTATCCATTTGGGTGGAAGCACTAAATCCGCCCAGAAACCTCACCGCCACCGTCGATAACCATGACGTCCACCTGGCCTGGATAGCACCCCTGGAATCAAGGGCTTTGCTGGGATACAAAGTCTATCGCAACAATACCTTGCTCGCCAATATAGACAATCCGGACTCCCTGGCCTATCACGAAACCGGGATCGCTTCCGGATTGTACAGCTATGGCGTGACGGCCTTTTACACCTCGGGTGAGTCAGTTCCGGCCGGACCAGTACTCGCCGATGTCGATCCGGTAATCCTGCCTCCTGCCAATCTAACCGCAACCGTGCTGGAGCGGGATGTAACCCTGAACTGGACTAATCCAGAAGGTAACTGGATCACCTGGTGCAACATGACAACCGGAAACTCTGTGGGGACCAATGCCGCGGCCGTGTTTGACGTAGCCCACAGATGGCCTCAGGAGGACCTTGCTCCCTTTGCTGGCCGCTCTCTTTCCAGGATCGAATTTGTGCCATTCTTTGCCAATTGCACCTACACGATTAAAATCTGGACCGGTGGCTCGGCCACCGATGCCGGGACCCTTGTCCACTCTCAGGTGGTTCCCAGCGTGGTCCTCAACGAATGGAACCGGGTATTCCTCACCGCCATCATTCCCATTCCTGCCACCGGTGATCTTTACTATGGATACGAGGTCAACACCACCGGTGGTTATCCTGCCGGCGCTGATGATGGACCTCCGATCGAAGGAAAGGGCAATATGATGTACTTCGGTGGGCAGTGGACCACCCTCAGCGTCATAGCACCCACCCTCACTTACAACTGGAATATCAGGGCTTTTGTCCAGTTTGGGTCTCCTCCGGCCGGAGAACAGATGCTGCCTCCTGATCTGACGGAGTATATGCTGGATGTAAATTCCCTGTCTTCCCAACAGCATCAGTCCTGCCAGGCACCCAGAAACGTAACCGGTTATAAAGTCTATCGTGACAGCATCCTGCTGAGCACGATCAACAGCGAAGAAATCAACACCTACACTGACGCCGGACTTCCTAATGCCACCTATCTCTATTCCGTGACATCAGTTTCACCCACAGGTGAAGGCCTGCCTGCCACCGTGGAGGTCGTGGTGAATTTCCAGCTGGCTGAGATGTTCTTTGAGGATGGATTTGAGGATTATCCTGATTTTGCCACTACCTTCGCTCCCTGGACCCTCAGGGATGTGGACCTGTCAGCCACCTACGGGATCACAGATGTCACGTTCCCGGGTTCCGGTGGACCGATGTCTTTCATAATCTTCAATCCAGCCACCACCACTCCACCCATCACCGATCTGGTCCCCCATGGGGGAGCAAAGATGGCAGGCAGTTTTGCCGCTACCACCCCTCCCAACAACGACTTTATCGTGACCCCCAGGGTGCAGCTTGGCACCAACAGCTCGATTAAGTTCTTTGCCCGCAGCCATACTGCCCAGTATGGCCTGGAACGTTTCAGGGTAGGCGTGAGCGTGTTGCCGACCGTCATTCCGGGTGGATTTACCTATGTGACCGGGCCGGACTATATCGAAGCCCCTGTAACCTGGACCGAGTATGTCTATGATCTCTCCGCCTGGGACAATCAGAGAGTCTATGTCGGCATCCGCTGTGTTTCCAACGATGCCTTCGTGTTCTGGTTGGATGACGTATCCCTGCACTCTGACGGAGGCACGGACGCGGATGATCCTGTCGTTCCGGCTTTGGTCAACGCCCTGCAGGGCAACTATCCCAATCCCTTCAATCCCGAGACCACTATCCGCTTCAGCACCGCTCAAAGCGGTAGGGTCAAGATTGACGTCTATAACATCAAAGGCCAGCTTGTGAAGCAACTGCTGAACGATAATCTGCCTTCCGGCAAGCACAGCGTGATCTTCAATGGAAAAGACGCCCATGGCAGGCCAGTGGCCAGTGGCGTGTATTTCTACCGGATGCAGGCTGGCAGTTTCAAGGCCAGCGGCCGCATGATCATGATGAAGTAAACATCTGCAATTCCTTATAAAGCCCGGGGCGAAAGCGATTTCCGCCCCGGGCTTTTTCTTATGGCCTGATCTTTGGAGATGATAAACGCGCTTGAGACGTTTATGGACACCAGGGACAAGCTTGGTCAGCAGCTCCGAGACAAATATACCTGGGGTGCGATGTTCTGTTTGAAGTCCAAAGCTCCTTCAAACAAAGATAAGACCGTTGAATAATTGGTATCACTGGCTTCAGAGCATGTGCAAAAACTGGCGAAGCCGGAGGCTGATATAAACCCGTTGGAGTTCAAGCGGCCACGATAAAAGCATGCAAGACAGCGAGTTTGCGGGCCGCTTGGACTTCAACCAGAGCACCGAAGGGAGAATTGCTCCTCCGTGTCCTGCTTGAAGTCCAAAGCCCCGTCAGGGATAGAGATAGACGCATAATCTATCTAGGGGCTTTGAACTCCAAGTGATGACACTCGCTCCGATGTGCTGCTTGAAATCCAAAGCCCCGTCAAACAAAGAGATAAACGCGTATCTTATCCAGGGGCTTTGAACTTCGTTGAATTGACTAATCCGCTACCGGCAATGAAAACGCTGTCATTCCCGAGGAGTCGGGAATCCAGCCCATTGTGTAGCAGAGAGTTGTCTGTAAGCTGGATTCCCGTTTCCGAGCTTGTGTAAAAACTGATTATCGTGGTATTATTCCTTACGAGTCCCGGCGGGACGACAGTTTAGATAGATCCGGTGTCCCAAACAAAGATGAGTCCTGTAGGGACGACAATTTAGATAGATAAATGCATATATTTATAAATCATTATCATCGTGCTAGTCTAATCTAAACTGCCGTCCCGATGGGACTCAAATAGGTGGCAGAAGCCTCGCATATCTAGCTAAACTACCGTCC
>Ga0116156_10001924_pt1 | contig 19375 bp, 10 predicted proteins | sample AD_UKC045_MetaG_FD_89891 | JGI IMG/M metagenome (GOLD analysis project Ga0116156, IMG submission 89891) | Active sludge microbial communities of municipal wastewater-treating anaerobic digesters from USA - AD_UKC045_MetaG | ecosystem: Engineered > Bioreactor > Anaerobic > Digestate | place: USA... | reverse complement strand
CCTGCCTCAGGATGCGCCACGCTGGTTTTCGACGGCGAACGAATTCCCTCGATATCGACGCGGGTCAGCAGCGCAGGCACGGCTAACAAAGTAAGCCGTGCCACACCCGACTTGCTGGCATGCGACGGGTGCGGCCCTGCTTGTGACGGGCGTGGCCCTGCTCGGTGTGGCACGGCTTACTGGTTAGCCGTGCCGGAAGTGCGCACGAAGCCGGCCTGGGGAGAATCCGCGGTCCAGTCCGTTGCCGGCCCGGCGTCGGACGGCCGGTGAGCCCTCTCGCCGCTGCGCGTCGCGCGCCGCTTCGCACGGCCAACAAGTAGGCCGTGCCACCGGACCGCGCCGCGAACCGCCGAATGCTTACGCCTTGCCCGTGGGATGGTTACGCTTCCCCGATCGCTGCAAATGAGACCCGACCCCGTTTTCCGTCCCATGTAGGTGCTTCACTCCAGCACAAACCACTTCATTCCCTGCGGCGGCACTTGGACCGGCAGGTCGAGGGTGAAGTCGCGGGCGATGGAAAACACCTTCGCTGGGCCGCCTTCTTCGCTGACTTGGGCCTGGTCCGACAAGCCCGTGTAGTAGACGTTGACGCGCAGCGTCCGCTGGAGCGTCTGGTCCAGCGGATTGAACACGGCCAGCAGGCCCTTTTCCTTCAGTTTCGGATTGGCGTGCAGCATCCAGTCCAGGTCGCGGGCGTCGGCGCGGCGGCCGTGGATCAGGTCGCTCTCCAGGATGTCGCGGTGGGCCTTGAACCAATCCACCCAGCGTTTGACCATCGTTTTGGTTCGATCCGTGTCGTACAATCGCGGGCCGCGGTAGCAGGCTTGCACGCCCAACGCCAGGTTCGCCGTCAGCATCCGCTCGTAGTGGTCCAGGTGCTCGTCCAGCGGCTCGATGGTCGCCGCTGGGCCGCCGCCGTGGTACTCGGTCAGCGGCACGAACATCCAGCCCATGCTGGGCGCCTTTTCCCACGTGCCGTCGAAGATGTTCTGCCGCGTGTGGATCACCTGCTGCTCGCGCGGCAGCGACCAGTTGACCTCGCGATAGCCCATGCCGGTCTTGTTCGAGCCGGCTAGGAAATAGTGGTCCGGCACGTTCAGGTAGATGCCCTGACCGCGGCACCACTTGTAGAAGTCGGATATCGTCCGCCACTGCGTCCATCGCGAATCGGCCAGGCCGCGATGGCCCGGATGCTGGTCGCTCTGGCAAACGTCGCCCGGATACGAACCGTCGTGTTCCAGCAACGTGAATCCGCTGTCGCGATGGAAGTCGTATAGACGGCGGAAGTAGTTCTCGCCCCACGCGCTGCCCAGGCACGGCGAATGGCCGAACGTGGGACTCTGCCCCGGCGGCATCACCACGTCGTTGCCGCCGCCGACGGTGCGCGAAGCCAGCAGCGAATAGCTGCCGATTTCGACGCCCTTGCTGCGCGCGTAGGCGGCGTATTTCTGCGCGGTGGCCAGTGTCGCCGGCTGGGGATCCTCCAGATTGAAGCCGCTGCCGAACGTGAGGATCAGCATCTCGAAGCCGACCGCGGCGCATTGGTCGATGGCGGTCGTGACCGTGCGCTCGTCGGCAAACCGGCAGTGCATCATCAGCGGGTTCTCGGTGGCCCACGGCGCGATGGTCCGGTACATTCGCCGCACGGCCAGCCCCTGTCGTTCGCGGTCTGTGCTGTCGAAGGGCAGCACCCAGGCGCGGAACGACTCGAACGTCTCGCCCGGCTTCACCTCCTGAGCCGGCCCCAGTTCCGGACCGACATCCAGCAGGCACGGCGTCTGCTTCGCGTAGTTGACTTGGGTGTGGAAGTCCGGATCGGGCAGCCAGCGGTACGAGCGGCGGTTCGCCCCCGCCGCCATCATGCCGTTGAAAGCCATGTCGGTCTCGACGTGGATCGCCGGCGGCACTTTGCCGACGGTCAGTTCATCGACTTCCGACGTTCGTTCCACGGCGGCCAGGATGTCGCTGGAGAAGCGGTCCACGCGAAACGCCTTGCCGGTGCCGTTGGCGATGGTGATCCACTTGCTGTAGCACGGCAGGCCGTCGTACAGTTCGTAGTGAACCGAGACGCGGAGGTTGCGGCCGTCGGGCGGTTCGAAATCCAGCCCCAGCGAAACGCCCTGAGGCGGCCACACGACGCCGGGGGCGTGGTGGCGGACTCGCTTCCACGCCAATCGCTCCGCAGGCTTGCCGACTTGGAAGCCCGTGAACCGGAACGCCGCCGGATCGGCGCGCAGGCTGTCCAGCCATTCCGGCCGCAGAAAGGCATAGTTCGGCTGGCCGGTCAAGCCGCCGACTTCGTACCGCTGGCCGTCGATTTCGACGATTGCCTCCGGCTTCACGCCGCGCAGAATCGCCTCGCCGGTCACCAGGTTGTCCAGTCCGACGGTGGCCGCATTGGGCGCCAGCCGGAACGTCCGCGCGATCAGTCCGTTGGCCAGCACCAGTTCATTCGGCCCCGCCCCACGGAACACGCCCGCTTTGAACGGCGTCGCGTCCAGCAGCCAGTCGGTTGTCGGCTGCACCGTCCGGTCGCGCCATTCGGGCAGATTCTCCAAATCGCTCCGAGGGGCAACTGTTTCACTGGCCGGCAGGATGCTAGCCATAATTCCGAGAATTGTGCTGCCAAGAGCCCATCGTCGAATCATGTCTTCCTCCCCAGTGGCGCCATGTTCTCAGTCAAAGTCGGCTGCACGGCTCGGAGAGCCGTGCTACTCGATTTCGTTCCCCGCCTGGGCGATATCGTCCAGTCACGGTGACGACACTTTCCCCGCGCAAACTGAATTCTGTGCGTCTGACCACGGATCCGAGTTACGGCCGCAGTACGACGCGCAGGGCTTGGCCGCTTTCCATTAGAGCTAACGCTTCGTGGAATTGGCCTAGCGGCAGGACGTGAGTTGCCAGTTTCGGCCCGGGCACGGTTCCTGCGGCCAACAGCGAGACGGCCTTCTCCACGTGCCACGGCGCGGAATCGCTCGTTCCGACCACTCGCAGTTCGCCGTAGTGGATCGGGCGGCTGTCGATCGTCAGGTTGCTGGCCCCTTTGGGCAGCGATGCGAACAGGACGACCGTGCCGCGTTTGCGCACCAGGTGTACTGCTTGTTCCTGCGGCGCGGCGGCCGGCGCGGCGACGATGGCCACGTCCGCTCCCAATCCGCCCGTCTCGGCCATGACGCGGGCCGCCAAGTCCTCTTTGGCCGGATTGACCAGCACGTCGCAGCCGAACGACTCGGCTTGTGCCAACCGCGCCTCGTTCACTTCGGACAAAATGATCTTGCCCGCACCGAAACTGCGGGCTACGCAGGCGTTCATCAGCCCCAGCGGTCCGGCGCCCAGCACCAGTACCGTCTCGCCCGGTTGCAGGTCGCACTGCTGCAGCGAATTCACGGCACAGCTGACCGGTTCGGACAACGCGGCGTGCTCCGGCGGCAAATCGTGCGGCGTCTTGATCACGTGGCCGTTGCGCAACGCCAGCGACGGAATCACGACGTACTCCGCCATTCCTCCCGCGAACGAAAAGCCCATCGGGGCCAGATCGACGCACAAATTCGGCCACCGCCGGCGGCAGTAGAAGCAACTGCCGCAGGAAATGCTGGTGGCCATCACGATCCGCTCGCCGACGGCAAAGCCTCCCACGGCGTCGCGGCCCACCTGGACGACGATGCCGGTGAACTCGTGGCCCATCGTCAGCGGCGCCTTGATCCGCGGGTTGCCGTGCCTGAAGCTCTTCCAGTCCGTGCCGCAGACGGCGCAGGCGTCCACCTGGACCAGCAACTCGTCCGCACCGCAGACCGGCGTCGGCAGGTCCTCCACCCGGATGTCGCCTGGAGCGTGATAGACCACGGCTTGCATGGTCAGATTTGCTCCTCGATCACGTACGGCTTGCGGTACTCCCGCTTGAAGAACTTCATGGCGTCTTCGTTGCCGACGATTTTCTCCGTCTGGCGGTCGATGACCAGCTTCTGGCCGCCCAGCCGGTAGCTGATGGTCGCGTAGTGCGCCCACAGCACGCTGCGGTGACCTTCTTCGATGTCGGCGTTCGGGCGCTCGCGCGAGCGGATGCACTGGAGGAAGTTCTCCTTGTGCTCCGGGTCGGGGAACAGCCCTTTCTGCTGGTCCTTGACGACGCCTTCCTGCAGGCCGGGCCGCCCGAACACTTGCCAGCCGCCGCCGTGCCGGCCCAGGCACATCAGGCCGTCGCTGCCGTAGATCTCGATCCGCGTTGCGCACTGCGGCCAGTACGGGTACTTGTCCGGCGCTTGGCGGATGATCGGCGAGATTTTCAAGATGTGGGGCGTGTACAGCGTCAATTCGAAGGTCACGGTCATGTCGTCAAAGTCGTACACAGCCACCTGCGTGTCGGGCGATTCGGCGGCGCCCGGTTCGTACCGCGCGCCGGTCGAATACACGCTTTTCGGATAGTCCACACCGAGCACAAACCGGGCCAGGTCGATCTGGTGGATGCCGTCGTTGATGATGTCGCCGCTGGAGTAGCGCCAGAAGTGGTGCCAATTCCGGTGGTACGTGGCGTTGTATTTGGCCTCCGGCGCCGGGCCGTTCCAGCGGTCCCAATCGAAACCGGCGGGCGGCTCGCTGTCGGGCTGCATGGGGAAGTTGTTCCAGCCCTTCTGATTGTAGATGCGGGCGAAATGCACCTTGCCCAGCTTGCCGTCGGCGAGGTACTTGCGGGCCGCCATGTTGTATTCGGCGCTGCGGTTCTGCGTGCCCACCTGCACGACGCGGTTGTACTTCCGCGCCGCTTCGACCATCTTGCGGCCTTCCCAGGCGTTGTGGCTGGGTGGCTTTTCCACGTACACGTCCTTGCCGGCCTGGCAGGCGTTGATCGTTGCCAGGGCGTGCCAATGGTCGGGCGTGGCCACGATCACGGCGTCGATTGACTTGTCGTCCAGCAGTTCACGGTAGTCCTGCACGCCCTTCGGCGCTGCGCCGCCTTGCTTGTCGGCTAACCCTTTGCACAACGCCGCGTGACGATTGGCGTCGGCATCGGCGATGCAAGCGAAGTGGACGTCGCCGCGGGCGGCAAAGTCGTTCGTCAGATTGCTGCCTCGCCCGCCGGCGCCGATCAACCCCAGCACGACTTTGTCCGCGGCCGGGGCGCCCCGCGCCGAGGCGGCGTTGTTCAGGATCGTCCAAGTGGCAGCCATGCCCAGACCCGCGTCGCGGGATTGAGCCAGGAACTGACGGCGATGAATCTGCGTCATGACGGCGGTCCTCCAGGGTAAGAGAGAATTCTTGGTTTGTCCGTGCTGGCTTGGCGACACTCCAGACCAACTGTCCGCCCGGAGCCACGGCTGCGGCAAAGACGCCGCGCAGGGCCGTATTAGCATAACGGGTCGGAACGGTAACGGCAACTACGGCATGGCGGTATTGGCCAGCGGTTGCCCGCGCACGGACAACGTGACTTCGGCCCGGGACGAAGCGGTGTCGGCGATAGTGCTGGAGAACCGCACACGGTTTTCGCCCGCTGCCAGCCGTAGCGCGCCTTGCGGAGTGACCTGCCCCAGCACGGCGCCGTTGGGGTCGAAGTGGCGCACGCCGCCGGACCAGTCGCCTTCCAGGTACTCGTCGGGCTGCAGCGACACCGGGAAAACCAGTTTCTGGCCGCCCGTCTCCAATGTCGGCGAAACGAGCGGCAGGGGCCGTTCTTCGAGCGCCTCGATCCGCCCGATCCAGCAAGCGGCCTTCGCCCCCGGCGGCAAGCCGTTGAAGTACAAATGGCATTGCTTGACACCGTTGTACACGTTCCAGCACGTATACATCAGATCGGTGAACGAATACGGCCACGCGTAGTCGAAGAACCGATCGTCCTCGGGCGGGTCGAGCACGATGTAGGTCCAGCCGCGATCGGCCAGCGGGATGTAGTGATCGCGCCGAGCGTCGGTGCCGGCCAACTGCACGTTCAGGATGCCGCCCTGTCCCTCGGCGCGAATCCACAGCCCCAAGCGCCGATGTTTGGTCAGGTTCAGCGGCTGAGTAAATGTCAGCGTCGCCTGGCACCATGCCGACGGAGACGGCGCCCGGTTTTCCGCTCGGTAACAGAACGCGTTGCCTCCGTCAGGCGACTTTTCGGCCGAGGGTTCGAGGGTTTGAACCAGTTCCGCCGCCGACGACGCGGCCGGCTGGAACGGAATGCCGGCCGCCGGATCGGCCAGGACCAGATTGCCTTTCGACCCATGAGGCGCCAGGGCCGTCCGGGCGCGGATGCGAAGCCAGGGCGTTTGCTCCTCGTACGGGTTTGCGCAGGTCCACTCGCAGCATTCAGCACGAGCGGCATCGACCACGCGCGGCGGTCCGAACTGCAGCGGCCGCAGGTTCCAGCCTCCGTCCGCCGCCCGCTGGAGCGTGTGCTCGGCCAGCGGCCGGCGGAGTTCCGCGCACACCGCCTCGGTGAAATAGTTGCGGCGTTTCAACTCGTCGCAGGTGCGGATGATCTCCCGCATTTCCGGCATGCGCTTGTTGGCCGACAGGTTGTTGGCATTCACGCTGAAGGAGATCGGGGACTTGCCGCCCAACGCTTTCAGGCACAGCAGTTCGACTTCGTCGGGCGTGACGGCGTCGGTCGCCAGGGAATGCGTATGAGGCGCGAACCAGCCCACGTCGCCCGTCAACAGGTTCCGCGCCCAGCCGGCCGGGTTCTGGCCTTTGAACCGCAGCGTGTAGGCGCGGCGGCCGAAGTAGATCGGGTCGTAACTGGGGCTGCCCCGCGAGATCACATGCCACGACAGATGCGTGTACAGCGCGTTGCCTTCCAGGATCACGGGCTTGCGGAGCCGCGATTGGACGCCCAGCGCGATCCGCCCCTGGTTGCGCCAATGCGGCGGCTGGACAGCGACCTCCTCGCCGCCGTCGAAGTACGACATGTCGGCCCCCACTTCGTTGAACACGTGCGCAATGCGGTCGCAGATCTCGTCGATCATGGTGCTCTTGACGTCCGGACAGTAGACCGTGTGCCCCCAGATGGGAAAGCAGTTGACCAGATGCCCCACCGCAGCGCCCTCGGCGTGCGCGACGACCGTCGTTTTGTGCAAACCGCGCTGGCACTGGGCGAACCCGTTCGTGGTGAGTTTCTCGTACCGAACGATTTCACCTTCGACGTACAGATCCCCCTTCTCCGGCCACCCGTCGGTCGACTCGCGGATGCCGATCTCGGTGCTGCTGGTATCCAGCGGAGCAGCCAGCGTCGCGTGGCGGTCCTGCAGCAAGCGCGGATCGGCCTTGGGCGTGATGTAGGGATCATCCTTGGATCCCCACCCGACCATGCCTTGCATCACGTGCATGCCGAGCTGCATCCCGGCGGCGTGAACCTTGTCAGCCACGGCCTTGAGCCCGGCCAGTCCGTCGGGGAACAGGGTCGGGTTGGGCTCGTACGAGGGCGTGCTCCGTTCCCAGAAGATCTCGATACAGCCGAATCCGCCCCGCGCGAACTCGATCACCTGATCGATGTTCTGCTGGTTGACGCCGCCGCACATCAAGTACGAAGCGAACCGTTCCGGCGCCCGCTTGATCCACACCCCGTTGATCGTCGGGTGCGGCAGCCCTTGTTCCAACTCGACGATTTCGATCGCATCCAGCAGCTTGCTTGACGGTTCCGGTCCGCCGGTCGGCACGCCGACGATCGCCACCTTGGCCCCCACGATGCCGAATTCGCGGTACGCCCGCGCCGTGGGCACGCCGTGCGAGCCGCCGTCGGTGCGGTCGTTGCACGCCAGCACGCAAGCCGCGAACTGCCCGTCCCACGCCGCGTTGACCAGCGCCCCGGCGTTCTCATTCATCTTCACGCGCAGGTTGCACAGCTGGAGCCAATCGAGTTCGCCGCCTGACACGCCCGTCACGGTCAGCGTAAAGTACCGCGGCCGGATTTCGACTTTGGCGGTCACTTGGCACGGACAATCGGCAAAGGAAACCGTCAGCACGTCGCCGTTCAACTCCACCTTCGACGCGGCAAACGTCTTCGGCCCTTGACCAGCCACCATGAACGGGACACCCGACTGGGCATAGTCCTGCCTGTCAGCCAGATTGACCAACGCCCGGTTCTTCCCGTCGGTGCCGATCTCATAGCGGCAGACCTCATTCTCAAGCACCACCGCGTGTTCCGTAACGCGTGGCTCCGCCGCGGGCTCGGCGGACATGGCGATTCTCGCAACGAGGGAAGACGCGACACAACCCGAGACCGCAGCCGCAATCAAAACACATCGGTTCAACATGACGGTTCCTCCTGGTTTGACGTTCATTGATAGCAACGACAAGCCGCCCCGTCCAGCGCGAGCAGGTCCGCACGCATCAGATCAGGGCGGTTGACGGCCCCACCAGCGTCATGTTCGAGTCCGCCACGAGTCCGTCGCCGTCACTAGCACCAAACTCGGCCAATTATGAATTCTGTACGTCTGAGCCCTGCCGCCGGACCGTGATTTCATAAAGATCCCGAAGAACCATCGATATCCCGTTTGGTGCTAGGCAGGCACGCGGAGCTGTGATACGATTTCCACGGGTGGATTTCGGAGGAGACCGCGAATCATGGCAGTCGAAACACGAGACGACTTGAAGAGTTTCCACGAGTTTGTCGGAGAGCAGATTGTGACGGGTGGCGAAGACTTGGCTCCCGATCAAGTGCTCGCCATGTGGCAGGATCGCATCGAGACGATCAAAGCGGTCCGCGAAGGACTGGAAGCGGTGGAAGCCGGACGCACAAAACCTCTCGCCCAATTCGCTGACGACTTCCGGCGGCGCCACAACATCCCGGACGAAGAATGACCTATCGAGTGGCCGTTTCCGAACCGGCGGAGCGAGACGCCGACAGGATTTACGTTTGGCTGCGCCGACGTTCGCCAGAAGGTGCCGTGCGTTGGTGGCAGGCATTCCTCGGCGCACTCGAAAGGCTCAAAGAACACGCCAGCGGTCTCGCTCTCGCTCCCGAAGCCGACCACTTCGACGAACCGCTGCGGCAAGTCCTTTTCAAGACGCGCCGCGGACGCACGTATCGGGCGTTGTTCGTCATCCGTGGTCGCGTCGTCCACGTGCTGCGCGTGCGCGGAGCAGGGCAAGACCGTGTCAGCCGTGGTGAAGTCGAGCTACCATGATGGAGCGATGAAATGGATGACACGCATCTACTTCGAGATTGCGGGCGATCCCGACTTCAACCACTACAGCCGCGAGCTGGCCGACCGCCAGCAGCAAGAAGAAGGCGTGCCGGTCGTTCTGGTGCGCGCCCAGGGCCTTGCGCCACCGCAAGGTTCTCGGCGCATTGAGCCCGTCATCGAACCGACGTCGCCAGCCTTGTTTTCACCGTGACCAATGCCAAGCGAATCCAGAGAAGGTCTAAGACCTACGTTGGGTTCGCGGCCTTTCGCGACTTCTTGTCGGATTTGGGCTTCAGGCTGATCGTGCTCTCGGAAGACCACATCGCCTTTCAGCACGACACGGGCGACACGCTGCTCGCGCTGCCCGCGTACGAGCCGAACCAGCACGTCGCTCCCCACCACCCTGCCGTGTTTCGTGCCCAACTGGACGAAAAAGGCATCCCGGAGGCGGACGAGTTCGAACGGCTCGCGGCTTCGGCGGGACTTCAGCAAACGGCTTCCTGACGCGGCCACGACCGAAAGGCGTCTCAACACCGTCGAATTGGTTCCGGCTTGGAACGTCGCAGTCAGGTCTTGGTCCGGCGGCGGTGCTTCTTCGAGCTGCTTTGTTCCTCGTATTCGGCTAGTTGGTAATATTACGCAACATGCTGGAAGCCTGTTTCCCGACGAAGATTGTATCGCGGCAGGGCCAGGTAGATCGCGATCGACTCGATAGCGTCCAAAGCATCCTTGAGCGCCAGTCTGGTGACAACGATATCCTCGACCTGACTGCGGCCGAGTTGCTCCGGCGAGTAGAAGCCAAACCAGCTAAAACGCTTCCAGAGGCAGAACAGATCGTCTTCAAGAGCATGATTTCGAAGACGATTGTAGAGACAACCTCTGCCCGCTTGACCAACGTAGACCAACTCGTTGTTGGCGGCGTAGAGTCCGTAGACTGCTGCTTGTTTGGCAAAGTCGACCTCGCGGTCACTTCCCTCCTGCCGGCCGATCAACTGACCCGCCGTCCAGTCGACGTACTTGCGGTGCCACAATTGCCCTGCGCACTAGACGAACTTGCCTGCCATCTCTGGATTCTCCTGGGATGAAAAGATCTGCGGCATCGCGTCCGAACATCTGTCTCAGAGTGTAGCTGAACCGATGTCGGATTGCCAGCGTGCGCGAGTCGCTTCGTCCAGTACACTCATACTTTCCTGGCGGTACCGCGCGACGAAGGGCCCCCCTTGCCCGATCTCCACCGTTGCGCCGTTAATGCCCGCTCTACCGTGTCGGCTCGTGGAGTTCTTTCCGGCCGGCCTGCCCAATACAACGGAAAACCGCTGACTGCTATACTGGACACGTCGCAGTACCCTGCCGTCCTCCTGCCGTTGGAGCCACGCCAATTATGACCAACAACCGGTTCAATTCTGCCCTGTCTGCACTCCGTGCCCTCCGTTGCTGGATTAATGTGATTGCCGCAGTGGCCACACTCAGTCTGGGCTGCGACGCTGCCGCCGCGGAATTCGTCTGGCTGGAAGGCGAGCAGCCGGCGCGGGCGAACTACCAACCCAAGCCGGAAGGCGTGGGGCGGGCGGAGTTTCTTTCGGGGCAAGCTTGGTGGAAGGTCGCGATCGAGGGCGGGCAGGTGGAACGGGAAGCGCCGGCGGAAGGGGTGCTGGTGGATTACGCGTTCGACGCCAAGACGGCGGGCGAGTACGAGATTTGGGCGCGGATCGGCTACGAGTTCGTCCGTGCGCCGTTCAACTGGCGGATCGACAACGGGGAGTGGAAATTGGTGTCGCCGGAGGAACTGACGACCGATCTGATGGAACTGAGTTTCTGGACCGAAGTGGCTTGGCTCAAGCTGGGCGAGCAAACGCTGGCCGCGGGCCGGCATACGCTGTCCTTCCGGCTGCCGAGGACGAAAGACGCCCAGGGCAAGCCGCAACGGATCCTGTTCGCCTTGGACTGCGTGTGCCTGACGGCCGCCGAGTTCCATCCGTACCAGTTCTACAAGCCGGGCGAGGAGCACCAGACGGACCGCGACCGCCAGGCGGCGAAGCAGATGTTCCAGTTGCCCGACGCCGCCACGCCGGAGGCGCGGGTTTGCCTGCCGCTCGACGGACTTTGGGAAATCTGCCGGCACGACGAACAAGTGCCCGGTGAAGTCGCTGCTCCGATCCGAGACTTTCCTGCCGAGCCGCGGTGGACGGCGATCGAAGTGCCGGGCGACAAGAACCGGCGCGAGGACCTGATCTTTGCCCATCGGCTTTGGTATCGCACGCGCGTCCACGTGCCGGACTCGCTGGCTGGCCGCTCGATGATCCTCGTGTTTCCGGCCAACAACCTGAACACGACGATCTACGTGAACGGCCAGTACTGCGGGTTCGACAAGAATCCGTTGGCCCGCCTGCAATTCGACATCACCAGCGCAGTACGGCCGGGTGTGAACGAACTGTGCGTCGGGATCAAGGACGGCTGGTATGGCTACCGGCGGGACCCGGCGGACCCGCTGAAGCTGCGCCGGCGCTGGAACCTGCCGCTGCAATTCTTCAGCAACGGCTTTCAGGAACTGGTCTACCCGATCTGGAACCAGAAGCTGATGGGGATCGTCGGCACGCCACAGTGGATCGCCGCCGGACCGGCCTACACGGCGGACGTGTTCTGCAAACCCTCGGTGGCCGGCAAGAAGTTGGGCGTCGAGGTCGCGGTGCAGAGCAACCGGCCGGCGGTGAAACAGGCCGCGCTGGTGCTGGAAGCCGTGAATGACAAGACGGGCGACGTGGAGAAGCGTTGGACGCCGGCACCGGTGGACGTGAGCAGCGGCCGGGCCATGCTCGCGACGGACCTGGACTGGGAGAACCCAAAACTGTGGTGGCCCGACGAGCCGAACTGCTATCGGCTGCGGACCACGGTTCAGGTGGACGGTCGGCCGGTCGATGTCCAAGAGACGCTGTTCGGCTTCCGCCAATGGACGTGTGACGGGATTCACCTGCGGCTGAACGGCGTCAAGTGGCAGGGCTTCACCGAGCACGGCGTGCCGGGCCGCACGCCGGAGGAGCATCTGGCGTCGCTGAAGGATACGAAGTTCAACTACGGCTTCAGCCGCATGTGGCCGCAGCACGGCGGGCAGTACAAGTGGCTGGGCCAGGAGCCGGAGAAAGTGCTCGCGGTGATGGACCGGGGCGGAGCCTTGATCCGCCGCACGGGCTACTTGGACGGCGAAGCGGCCGGCTATCTGCCTGGCGTCTTCGAGGAACTCGGCGCCAACTGGATCGACCATCTGACGGCCTGGATCAAGGGCGAGCGGAACCATCCCAGCATCATGATCTGGTCGGTCGAGAACGAATTGAATTTCATCAATGCCCGCAACCTCGGTTCGCTGGACAAGTGGGAGCCGGTGCTGACGCGGGCCTGGGAGGCGATCCAGCGAGTGGACCCGACGCGGCCGATGATGATCGACGGCGGCGGCGCGACGCGGGCCCAGACCCTGCCCGTCCACGGGGACCACTACAGCACCAAGCCGTTCTGGAACTACCCGCAGTTGGCCTACGAAGCCAACGCGGACCAGCGCGAGTGGACGTGGGACGAGAAGCGGCCGAAGTTCATCGGCGAGGAGCTGTTCGCCGCGGGCATCAACCCGGCGTACGCTTATTTCGGCGGCGAGCAGGTGTTCCTGGGCAAGGCCGGCAACCGGCCGGCCGTGGGCAAGGCCATGCAGGTGATCTCGCAAGGCTACCGCTGGTTCGGGATCGCGGCCTGCGACTTCTGCCAGCAGCCCTCCGACGCCGACGGCTCGCAGTACAACGAATGGGCGCCGCGAGCCGTGCTGGTGCGGCAGTGGGATTACACGTTTGCTTCAGGTCAGCCGGCCAAACGTACGGTGGGGATCTTCAACAACACGCGTTTCGCCGAGCCGCTGACGTTCGCCTGGAGACTGGTGCTGGACGGCCGCGAAATCGCCGCCCGCTCCACGACGCATCGGGTTCCGCCCGGCGAGAACGAGAAGTACGACGTGGAATTGCCGATCCCCGACACGGACCGGCGGCTCGAAGGACAGTGGACGCTGACCCTGGCCGCAGCGGGCACGGAGGTGTTCCGGGCGGTCAAGGAGGTCTCCGTGTTGCCCGTCGGCCCGAGCCGCCCGAAGCCGCCAGCGGTGGCTCGGCTGCAGGCAGGCGATCTGTTCGTCCATGACCCGAAGCGCGCCGCCAGCGAGTTTCTGAAGTCGCACGGCATCGCCTTCACGCCGCTGGAGCGGCTGACTCCGCCGGACGTTCCCGGCAAGGTGTGGCTGGTCGGTCAGGACGCCCTTTCCCCTGGCGACACGTCGTCCACCGCGTTCGCGGCGTACGCGGCGGGCGGCGGCCGAGTGCTGCTGCTGGAGCAGGACCACCCGCTGCGCTACCAGGGGCTGGGGCCGGCCGAAGTCGAATTCCAGACGAACGTCGGCCGCACGGCGTTCGCCGAGGACCTGTCGCACCCGCTGCTGCAGGGCTTGCAGGACAAGGACTTCTTCACGTGGGAGCCGGGCGAGGTGGTCTACAAGAACGCGTATCTCAAACCGCAGCGCGGCGCCCGGTCGCTGGTGCAGTGCAACGAATCGCTGCTGAACTCGGCGCTGCTGACCATTCCGGTCAACGACGGCTTGGTCACGCTCTGCCAGTTGGCCGTGGGCCAGAAGCTCGCGGACAACCCGACCGCCCAGACGCTGCTGCTCAATGCGCTGGACTACAGCGCCGCGTATAAGCTGGAGTTCCTCAAGACGGCTGCGGCTGTCGAGCCGGCGCTGGGCAAGGTGCTGGATTCGATCAACCTGCAGTACGCCCCGGCCGCCGATCCGCTGGCGGCCATGGCGGCGGGCCGGATCGCCGTCATCTCGGCCACGCCGGACAACCTCAAGACGTTGGCCGCCAATGCCGCCAAGGTGCAGGCGTACCACGAGGCCGGCGGCTGGCTCGTGCTGCACGGCCTGACGTCCGAGGGACTGGCGGACTTCAACCGGCTCGTGGGGTTCGAGCACCTGCTCCGGCCCTTCCGCCGCGAGCGGGTGACGATCGCCGTGCCGCGCAACCGACTGCTGGCCGGCGTGTCGCTGGCCGACGTGGCCCTGTATTCCTCCGAGCGGATCTTTTCCTGGCAGGCGGGCAACTTTGTGGCCTCGGACACGTTCAGCTTCGTGGTCGATGTCGACGACGTGGCCCCGTTTGGGACCTGGGACAGCGACGCCTGGTACAACTTCGTCAACGGCATGGTCAGCGCCGACGGCTGGAAGTACATCCAGAACCATCCGGCCGAAAACAACACCTACCGGCTGACGCTGCCCAAGCCACAGGAACTGGCCGCCTGGACTTGGGACGGCAACGTGTTCTACAACCCGACGCGGCGCGTGGAGTTGATCTTCGGCGGCGACGAGGCGGGCAGGCTCGCTTTCAACGTGCCTCCGGACGGCGAACCGGCCACGTTCGACATCGACCCGCCCCGCACGGCGAAGCAGATCGCGATCCGCCACGCCGAGTTCGATGACATCCCGGAGAAACGTCAGAACGGCGTTCAGATCATCGGCTGTGACAACGTCGCGTTCTATGCCAGACGGCCGGCCGATTTCCGCCAGCGCGTGCGGCCGCTGCTCAACAGCGGCGGCCTGGTCGAGTACCCGCGCGGCGCCGGCGGCACCGTGCTGGCTAACCTGCTCTTCAAAGACGCGGAAGAAGTCCCCATCAACGCCGTCAAGAAACGCCGCGTGCTGGCGTCGATCCTGCGGAACCTCGGCGCACCCTTCGGCGGCGGCAAGACGGTGATCGCCGGGGCCCGCTTGGCGTACTCGCCCATCGACATCTCCGCCCACGCCACCCAGTACCGCACCGACCGCGGCTGGTTCGGCGACGCCCGATTTACGCTCAAGGACTTGCCCGTGGGCCTGCAGAACCTGGCGGGCGTGAACTACGACATCTACGAATTCCGCACCTCGCCGGTCCCGACCTGCATCATGCTCGCGGGCCCCCGCGTGCCCGGTCAATTACCGAAGGAGGTCAAGGGCATCGCGGTGAACCGCCAGGCGGACGCGTTGTTCTTCCTGCACACCGCCCGCATCGACCGGCGCCGCAACGAACGGGAGAAAAAGGAGGGACAACCGTTTGACATCGTGCGCTACGTGGTCCACTATGCGGATGGTCAGGACGAAGTCGTGCCGATCCTGGCTGAAGTTGATATCGACGACTACCGCGTCCAGCAGCCTCAGCCGCTGCCCGGAGCGCAGCTGGCCTGGACCAAGCCCTACGAGGATACGGAATTCCATGCCGCCGTGTATGCCAAACAGTGGAACAACCCACGGCCGGATATCGAGATCCGCTCGCTGGATGTGCTGCCCGGCGACAACACGCGCGGAACCGCCGCGTTGCTGGCCGTGACCGCCGCGCTGGCCGAATAGCTGCGAGCGAACATTGGGTAGGCCGGAAGCAACCGTGACCGAAACAACTTCCCGAGCCTCGATCCAAATCGTCATAAGTACAGAAAAAGCGGAGCAACGCTGACAGAAAGATGGGGTGACAGAAAAATGACATGACGGGACGGATAGGGGAACAAGTCCTGGATTCCCTTCGCGAATGCGAATTCTTCGTTTCTTCATCTTTCTGTCACCTCATCTTTCTGTCAGCGATTCCAGATTTCTCTGCACGAATCGGGAACTTGTTTCGATCCGCGTTGCAACAAGTCCGCGCAGTTCCGGCCTACTTCCTTTGCCAAGAGAGGACCAACGATCCATGAGACCTGCATTGCTTGTTTTGGTCGCCGCGCTGTTGCCTGCGGCGGCCGCTCCCGCCGCCGATGCGGTCAAGCCGTGGAAATGCTCCGCGGCGAGCCTGCGGCCGTTCTGGCTCTCCCAGACGATGGAGGGCGAGAGCGTGTTGTTTGTGCAGGACAAGGCCGACGGCCGGCCCAGAGCTTCGCTGCTGTTCGAGCCCACGCAAGTCTTGTCCGTGTCCGCTTCCTCCGGCGCGATCACGTACCAGGAAAGTCGAGACTACGTATGGAAACCGGGGACGCGAGAGATCACGCTGCCGGCAGGGTCCAGGGTTGTGTTCCGCACGCCTCAGGACCTGCGCCGGCCCGCCGGTTCGCAACGCCATCGCTTGACGCATCGGGACGGGAACGGGGAAATCCTGTTCGGCGCGACCCATGAATACCATGACCTGCAAACGGTCGTCACCTATGCGCACCAGGGCGGCTGGGCTGGACCAAGGCCGTCGTTTGCCGGAGATCAGTTGCCGCGCACGGTCAAGCGACTGTCAGAAAAGCAGCCCCTGACGATCGCCCTGTTGGGCGACAGCATCTCGACCGGTTGCAATGCCTCCGGTTGGGCCAACGTCGCTCCGTTCCAACCTCCGTACCAGGACCTGCTCGTGATGAATCTCCAGGCGGTTTATGGTGCCAAGGTCACCCTGCACAACTTTGCCGTCGGCGGCACGGACACCGCTTGGGGACTGGCGAACATCGGCAAGGTGATCGAGGCCAAGCCGGATCTGGTGATCCTGGCATTCGGCATGAACGACGCCGCAGGGCGGCCTGCGGATCAGTACCAGGCGAACATCCGGGCGATGATCGCCGCCGTGCGCCAGGCACTGCCGGAGGCCGAGTTCATCCTGGTGGCCACCATGCTGGGCAACGAGAACTGGACGATCCTGCGGCACGAACGCTTCCCCCAATACCGCGACGCGCTGATAGAACTCTGCGGCTCCGGCGTCGCCTTGGCCGACCTGACCGGCATGTGGGCGGAACTGCTGCGGCACAAGCAAGACTGGGACCTGACCGGCAACGGCGTCAATCACCCCAACGACTTTGGTCATCGAGTGTACGCGCAGGTGCTGTCGTCGCTGTTGATCGCCCCGTGAAAGACCGTAGACCGCTCGCTCCGCGAGCGGATTTCGTCTCGCGGAGCGAGACGTCTACGTTTTCCGCTCCGCGAAAAACGAGACTCTCACAGCGACCGTCCGCGCCGGCGGGCCACGGTGCGGTAGACGGCGAGCACGTTTTCGACCGGTGTATCGGGCTGGACGTGATGGCAGGGGCCCAGGACAAAGCCGCCGCCGCGTCCCACCTCGTCCATCAGGCGGTCGACTTCCTGTTCGATTTGCGGGACCGAGGAATGCTGCAGCCAGCCCTGCACGTCGACGGCGCCGTGCAGCACCAGCCGGCCGCCGAACTCGCGTTTCAGGTCGTAGGGGTCCATGCCGGCCGCCTGGCGCTGGATGGTCTGCAGCGCGTCCATCCCGCAGGCCAGAAACTGGGGGATCAGGGCCCGGCTGGAGCCGCAGCAGTGGTGCGTGACCTTGGCGCCGAAGGAGTGTACGAGGTCGAAGAGTTCCTTCTTCTTGGCCGCGAACAGCCGGTCGAACTTGGCGGCCGAGAGCAGCGGGGCGCGCTGCGTCCCAAAATCATCGCCGCACAGGACCAGGTCGATCCGCCCGCGCGCCGCCCGCAAGACGCGTTCGACGTACTCCAGGTAGAACCGGTGCCGCCGCTCGACAATGTACAGATACACGGGGTCTTCCACGGCGATGTCGATCAGCACCTGCTCGACGCCGCGGCCGAATGCCACGCCGTTGATGAAATCCTGCACGGCAAAGCTGCCGGCGGCAAGGGCCAGATCCGGATAGCGGGCGCAAATGGCTCTCAGGGCATCGTAGTCGAACCAGTCGGGATTGGGCCAGGGGAACGCCGCCGCCTGCTCGACGGTTTCCCAGCCGGCATACGGCGAATTCACGGGCTCGGCATATTCGCCGAACTCATTCGGCATCGGCCGCTTTCGGATGCCCCACAGGTCCATGGTCGAGCCATCGTCGAACGCCGGCAGCGGCGGGCCGACGTACGGCGGAGCGACATAGCGGATGTCGGTCCCCAGCCGCTCCGGGAGCACGTTGTCCCCCGGCCCGCCCATCGGCGAGAACCCCTGGCTTGCGGTTGGCGGCAGGTTGGTCAAGCCGAAATGCACCAGCAGCGCCTGGTGGATTTCGGGCGTGGCGTAGTAATCGCACGGCGTGAAATCAGGCGTGCTGTGAGCAAACGCAGTCCGGACCCGTTCGCGTGGCGTCATCGTGGCCGCCTTTCCGAGGTGGCGGATATCAGTACTGGAGTTCGGTGCCGAAGTAGAAGCTGCGCCCCGGCTGGTAGACCCCGTACCCGGTGCGCAGGTCCAGATGCTCGCGGTACTGCTTGTCCGTCAGATTTTCGACCCCGGCGATCAACAGCAACGAGTCGGTGGCCTGCCAGTAGCCGCGCAGGTCAAAGGTGGTGAATCCGGGAGTCTCTTGTTCGAACAAAGAAGAAGCCACGCGGTCTTGGTTGTCCACGATGCGTGCGGAAAACTCCAACGCCCAACGGCACTGTTCGTCCGGGTCATGCACACGAAGACCGAGACGGGATTCGAGTGGCGCGATTCCGGGAAGAGGCTCCTCAGGACTAAAGGTAAAGAACGGCGGATAATCAAAGACACCGCGAATACCTCGAGTTTGATCCCGTCCCTCGAGAACCGTGAGCGTTCCAAAGCCCGTCAGCCAGTCGCTGCAGTCATACTCGCCGTATGCCTCGCCGCCAACGAGGGTGGCCAGATCCGTATTGATGAACCGTACCAAGAGCGATCCGGGATCGTAGAGGCCGGGAAAGAAGCCCCACGTCTGATAGGTGATGTAGTCCTCGATCCAAGCGTGGAAGGCACGGACATAACCCCGAAAACGGTCGTAGTCAGCATTCAAGCCCACATCAATCTGCCAGATTCGCTCGGCAGCGAGGCCCGGGGTGCCCAGGACCTTGGTGAATCCTTGCTGGAGAATGGCCAAGAACGGTGCCGCCGCATAGAGTTCCGTGAGCGTTGGCGGGCGCATCGCACAACCTAACCCGGCTACGGCAGTCCAGTTGGGATCAAGTTCGTAATCTGCCGTCAAGAACGCGGACCAAAGGCTGAAGTTCCGGCTGAACTCGCCGCCGAGTGATTGTTCCAAGTCATCGAGCGCACCATCGCCGTTCCAATCGGTATTGGCCACGAATTGTTGGGCATCCGTAGATACCCAATCAAGCCGCCCGCCTGTCTTCATCGTCAGAGCATCATTCACGGGTAGCACGGCCTCGGCAAAGACGCCAGGTCCCGTCGAGTCGCAGCGCGGAATCGGAAAATTGTAGTTCTTCTGTGTCCTTTCCGCAAACGTGCGCGTGGCAAAAAAATCGGCGAGGCGGGGGGGGCGAGCGACCGGTGACGGGAGATTCCGGGGCGTGCGGCGGGACGCGGGGCACCACGGACCGTGGTGGTT
>Ga0116156_10001923_pt1 | contig 19381 bp, 35 predicted proteins | sample AD_UKC045_MetaG_FD_89891 | JGI IMG/M metagenome (GOLD analysis project Ga0116156, IMG submission 89891) | Active sludge microbial communities of municipal wastewater-treating anaerobic digesters from USA - AD_UKC045_MetaG | ecosystem: Engineered > Bioreactor > Anaerobic > Digestate | place: USA... | reverse complement strand
TTGGTGGAAAGGGAAGGATTCGAACCCCCGAAGACGCATTTGCGCCAACAAATTTACGATTTGTCTCGTTTGACCACTTCGATACCTTTCCATTAAATTGTAGAACTTCATAGTGCTAATATACATATTTTTCCGATGCAAAAAAATATTTTTTGAAGTTTTTTACAAAAAAAGTACTGCCGAGGGGACTCGAACCCCCAAATGACCAGAGTGAAGGTCTGGTGGCTTAAACCAATTTGCCAACGGCAGCATGTGTACCCTGGGAGGGACTCGAACCCTCAGCGGACAGGTTTTAAATCTGTTATGTTTTCCAGTTTCATCACCAGGGCATGTAGAATAGAGAAATTCATAGAGGGGTTGACGGACTCGAACCGTAACGTTTGTTTTACAAGACAAATGTGCTACCAATTGCACCACGAAGTACCCCTTGTCTATTCACTACTATTCTGTGCCGCAGGTAGTACTCGAAACTACAAGTTCATGTTTTACAGACATTCCTCCTTCCCTGGGTCTACGGCTTAAAATTGTACCTGTGGTGGGATTCGAACCCACACCTTTAATATTTTTGAGACATTGGCCTCTTCCGTTGGGCTACACAGGCATTACTTGTACACAGGGTGGGATTCGAACCCACACTTACATGCTCCTAAGGCATGTGCCTCTTCCGTTGGGCTACCTATGCATGGTGGACTGCCAAAACTCTTCTTGTCCTAATTGGCCAAGTCAACAGAAACCACAACAGCCCAGTTTCAGTTAGTGCGGATGAAGGGACTCGAACCCCCACGTCTCACGACACCAGATCCTAAGTCTGGCGCGTCTACCAATTCCGCCATTCCCGATATGCAGTTGTTTGATCGGGAAGTAGGACTCGAACCTACAATTGTACCTGCTCCCATTGCAACGAAGTAACCCATTGTATCACTACAGCTAGAGGCGCCTTCCAGGATCGAACTGGAGTCTCCGGTTTTGCAGACCGTCACATAACCACTCTGCCAAGGCGCCGTGTTGTAGGCATTTAAGCCTACTAAAGGATGTACCAACATGTCAAAGATCAATCATAAAAAAACCCTCCGTAATTTGGAGGGTTTTTGGTAGTTCTATTTTGTGACAAAATCTAACCTACGAGTTTCCCTCCTTGAGCGCATAAAATGGCTCTTCACATAGTTGTTGTGGTAATAACGGAAATTGATATGTATAGAGTGTTGTCATTAGTTCAAAATTTTTACTAACTGCTTTATTACCAATAATGTTAAAATTTGCCTTTTGAGAAAATTTATTGGCCATTCTTAGTTCTTCACGTTTCTCATTGATCTTTATGTAGATGGTTTCCTTTACTAGAGTTGGGTTAACTACCCCCTTAGACTTTACTAGCTCAGTGTATAGTTCAGCAAGCTTTATGCAAGTATTTAGTTGCTTACCGTTAGTACAGGAATCGATTATCCTGAAGACTTTTTTGATAGAAACTATATCATCCATTTTTTAGTATTTGTTTAGTTATTTATTCACTGTTTTAGCAGTCATTTTGTTAAAAAGTGTCCTAACATAGTCCACATCTAGCACATTATGAGTAAGAAGACTATCATCATTAATGATATCAGCATCTCGGTTGTTTATCCAGGGGTTCAAAACATTATGCCACCTATTACTGTACATTGCCCTATACTTGAATACTTTACCCCTAGAAATTCCCTTTGTACTACCCAATAGAAGTTTAATGGCGTAGTTATACCTAGGTGTTAGCTTTAAACAAATAGATTGAAGCTTTCGTTTGGCCCATCCATCTGGCATAAAGTATAGTTGCCAAGCTACTCCATGAAGTTCAGCAACAGGGTAAAGCATATTGGCTAAGGTTTTTATCCTGTCAGGCTTTAGATCATTTGGTACTCGTACCCATGAGTACTGACAATACTCTTCTTCAAAATCAGCTATTCTATAGATAAGACGGTTCCACACAGTGTTCAATAACATTTTAGGAATCATGTACATGTAGTACAATGTCCTACTAATTCTTCCATTTGTAAGTACCATCATCCATAAGATGGACTCTAATGTTAAGTATGAACGTGGAGCCAACCTAAATGGAATATGCCTGATAAATTCTTTAATGTCGCTTTTACTTGCGCCAGAGTACTTGAGTGCAAATAGGGTGTAGTATAGGTGTAGACTGGCCTTTATCGGAGGTAACTTATCTTGGAAATCTGGGTATGGGTACCCTTGGTAGTAGAACTCTACCCCTGTGATAGTTCTCCAAAAATTTGGCATTTTCCTCTTTTCCCAACACCTGAGTATACCATCAATAAGACGTTTGTCATTGTAGCACACATATGCAACAAAATTCCTTGCTATTGCCTCATACCTACCCCCTCCTATGTTATGGTACCACTCAGGGTTACGGCATAACATCAACCCAAACTCCTTATCAATGTAGTTATAAGTGTGTATAGCATCCCAATTCAACATACATGTTTTTATTTATATATTGAACTAGACATTTTATGTTATATAGAAGCCAAATTGTAAAATTGAGGACCAAAATTAGATATAATCTCATGGTCCTCAAGCTTTATAACATCTTGGTAAAAGGATATGGATGTGTTCATGTCGATCTTCAACATCATTGTCCTAAGCGAACTTTCATATGTTACAGCAGAAGCATACCTATGCCCATTAATATTCTTAAACCCCTTATCTTGTATAAGCTTTATCACATCCTTTTTAAGTGTATCGCCCTTTGAGTTCACAGACACTAGGTACTTTGTACGTAGAAGCTTTAAGTATGGATCTATTGAATCATCAGGGTGCTTGTACTTGTATATTGGTTTGCCGTTATCATATGTTCCAACATTCCATACAGAATTTGTTGTGTTCGCAACACCTTTAGTCCCTAAATGCGATTCTATAACAGCCTGTGCCAATACAAAAACAATATCAACATCATAGTATAGACATTTTTCTACCAACAACGACGATGATAGTTTACTATCAGGCGCCATGGACTTTATGTACTTATCAACCTCTTGTATGAGTTGGTTCTTGCTCCTGTCCTTAACGGACATTGTGTATGACGCCATTTCATTTGTATTCTGCGCATTGAGAGTTGTTTCTCCGGCTTTAAACTCCATAATATTAAATACAGCAAGCAGTAGTAGTAAAGATAGCTTGAGCATAATGGGTTTTAACTTTTGGAAAATTAATGTTTTCATAACGATTTAAGTTAGTTTAGTCGAGTCTAAAAAACAGACCCATATCTCAAGGGCTAATTTAATAATTTCCCTTGAGATATAAAAATGCAGTAAAACATTTGAGTATGCTAATCCGTGAATAGGGATAAATTTCCCTTTGGATTGTCATAACTGTCCTCGTGGTCTTCTTCTGAGGGTGTATTTTGATTTATCTCTAACTCCAATTCTAATGGGGTTTGTTTTATATATCTGAGTTGACATGTTGTCAATGAATCCCCTTCTTCAAGATCCCTAATTACTGTGTAGAACTTATCCTTCAACTTGCCATCAAGTAATCCAGCGTCTTTTAGTTTTCCAGTTTCGCTGTCACTGGCTATTCTAAAGATTGATTTTTTCCCGTTATCAAGTAGAACATAACTAGCTACCTTTTTACCTTCTACTTGTCGTTTAACGTCAGAAAAGAACAACCCACCTTTTCCATTCCTCCATCTTTTATACCTTTCCCCGTTCATATCCTGCGGGATGTGGCAAGTTACCTTCCCATCAATTGGTGCAAGAACAAGCACTCCATCAACTTGGTTTGGCACAATCTCAAGGATACTTAAGTCCTTAATTGATACATTGTCTTCTGTACTAATCATTCATGTTCCTCCTTATAGTTTAATGTTTCAGTGTCAAAATCTTTAAGTAGCAGAATGTTGGCTGCTACTAACCGTATCTCGTCCTCAGCTGATACAGTACAATTATTATCTAGTAACCCTTTTATCTTTTTTAACCATTCACTGTCATGGTAAGGACTTTGCAGTAGGATTTTAACAGCACCTATTCCGCCTTTACTGTATACCTCAACAACCTTTTTGATTGTGATGATATCCCTATACCGCTTACCAATACGACGCTTTACCATATAGCAGATAGTAGCAAAAATATGCTAATTATAGAATCAACACACATAATACAGAATACATGTATGTTAAATTTATCTGATCGTTTAACATATGGGAATAACGATAGAGTACTTATCACGCCTATTACCCAAAGTGCTAATGCAACCCAAAACAAGTGTAGTGCTCACAACATAGATAAGAGAAGCTATAGTTACTAGTCTAATCTTAGTCCTTGGCCTATTCTCCCAGTTTTGAACGGCAACACGCCATATGTAAGGGGATATTACTATCTCTAGTAATTTCCATAGTGCCATAACAGCACATAATACCTGTATAGATTTCATGATTCAACCATTTTTTGGAATTGAGAAAGCTCTTTTTTCATTTGGTCTGGAAATACATCAATGGCCTCTTTAACTGATTTTAGGTCATATCCATATGTAGAGGCAAACTGTTTTATTGTTGCCTCTTTTATGTTTAGTTTCTTTTCCTTTTCTTCTTGGGATTTTTTTGTACCCTTAACGAACATCCAGAATGGAGTCTTATTGTACTGTTTTCTCAAGAACCTCTGCCAGAAATCAACCACCCCTACTTCATCAACTCCAACATGTTGTAGGGCATGTGCCTGAAGGGGAAAGTTTATGGCAAACCTTCTGTTAAGCATAAAGAAATGCTTTCGTTTTTCTCCCGGGTTTACATTAGAGTACTCTCCAGGATTCTCGAACATAACCTTTGTTAAGTCAAATACATTCATAGATATATATTATAAATAAATTGATAAAAGGTTTTAAAATGAATTACAAAAAAATTTATGATTCTATAATTAAAAATGCTAAGTCTGAAATTAGAATAAAACATAATGGTATTTATTATGAAAAACATCATATATTTCCTAAATGTTTAGGAGGTAGTGATGAAAAAGAAAACTTAGTTTTATTAACAGCAAGAGAACATTTTATTTGCCATAAATTGTTAATATACATATATGATAACAATAAATTAATTTATGCATTTAATCGTTTAGTTAATGATAAACGTCTAGATAGAAAAGTTACATCTAAAGATTATCAGTATTGCAAAGAATTATTTAATTCTAGATCTTTTGCTTTTTCTGATGAACATAAAAAAAATTTAAGTAAATCAAGAAGACAAAAAAACCTAGCCAAAGGAAAAAATAATGGTATGTTTGGACGATTTCATTCTAATGAGTCAAAAGAAAAAATGAGTTTACAGAAAAAAGGTAAAAAACATTCTTGTGAAACAAAGAAAAAAATAGGTCTTTCAATGAAGGGAAAACGTTCTGGATCAAATCATCCACTTTTTGGTAAGCCAGGCGTTAATTTAGGCAAAAAAGTTTCTCTAGAAACTATTAATAATATGAAAAAAGCCAAAGAACACATATCAGATAAAACAAAGCAAAAAATGAGTTTATCTGCTAAACGACAAAAACAATGTGAACACTGTAAAAAAATTTGTAATATAGGTAATTATAACCGTTGGCATGGTAATAATTGTAAATATAAGTAATTTACTAATACAATTTACTGTTTAGTGTGTCAAACTCCCTAAATATAGATGACTCGGTGCCTGGTTTACTCCTTACATATCTTGTACCACTAAGCATAGTGTTCATATTGTACTTTTGGGCTTGTATGTAGGGTCGCTTTAACTCATCGACGATGTGTACATCAAACTTTTCCACGATATCCTTTGGGAACATCGATCGATCTAGTACGACTAGTTTAAGTTGACGTTCAATTCGATCTTTGATGTTGATGGATGGTGTATGTCCTGCTATAGTTGTAAGGTGTTCAAATACCTTATCCCTATTTGGCATAATATCCGTGTAGCTCTTTGCATTTATGGATGACACTATTTTTTGGAACTTTGACTCTGTGATCCTAACAACTTTGCCATTGGTACCCAGCCAACTATATATAGATGGAATATTATCCCCATCATCACCACAAAATACCTTTCTGAGCGCTATTGATGGGCCATCTATGGTTTCTACTGTTATCTTGTCACTGTCCCTAAGTCGTCTAAAATCCTCCTTGTCAACATCAATGCTCCTATTGAAAATATCACCCTCATCATTGGTGTTTAGCCACTCTTCAAATTGTGCAGGAACAAATACTTTTTTTGTGGCTGGTTTACCTGCTGCAAATGGGTTAAACACCACACAGAACGATAGTTTATCTTCAGTTGGGAATGATCCAACTAGTTGTCTAACATCTTCATCTGATGATACTATCACAACATGTTGTCCTTGGTTAACTAAGAGTTCATCCCTCCATAACGATATGATGTCATCTGCCTCGGCATTGTCTATTTTTGACACGATGAACCCATTCTCATGCATAATAGACCCAAATTCATTGAGTGCATTGAATACATTCTCCCAATTGATTGCGCCATTTTTATCCCTATTTGCCTTGTAACCATCATTCTCATCAATGGCTATTGATTTTCTCCATGATTTAGAGTCCAAAGCAAATATAACCCGTGAACCGTTAACCTGCCTAATAATGTATGATACGTCAGTTGAGATCTTCCTCATTAACTGGTCTACTTCATACTGTGTATCGAATGTAAAGCTTTTTGCCCCAAAGCCCCCAACAACAAACATTGAACGAAACACCATATTAGAGAGGTCTATTACTACATTTGTCATAACTATTTTTTACTATTGTATGAAAACAACTATATAAAGTTTTGTCTACCTATCACTCCATTTTACTATATCCTTGTCAGGATCGTTATCTTCAAACGGGCATTCCAAATCATCACATTCTTCATCTCTAAACAACCCGTCAATTTCCGCATCATATATGTGTGATTCTCCATTTATGCGACGTAGGAAGTCTTGTATGTTATTAATTTCTGATGTCTTAACTTTATCCTTTTTACTGATTACTTTACCACTAATAGTAGTTCTTATGTTTTCTGAAAATGACCCCATAAGGTCCCTTTCATTCTTGAACAAAAAGCACTCCTGTATATCATGTTTGCACCCATTTCCTTTTACACTGTAGATTATAGTGGCGCCGTCTTGTGTCACCTGAATATTAATACGCTCTACCTTTACCCTAACAATCTTTACCTCGCCAATAACCTTTGTTGCAGTGGCAAAGCATAGCATATCACCATAGTTGTACTTTGTGTTTATGACCATACTACTTCATTATTGTCTGTATCTTCATACAGCATGCTAGTAGTGTTATGAGCGGGTCAATAACAAACTGTTTTTGGTACTGGTACTCAGCAACACATATGATAACAAGCGGTATGGAGTCTACCTTTTGTGGAACATTAGTTTTTATGTACTCAATGAAATCCCTTCCTAATACAGCAAGTGCTTCATCAACCCTATTACCATACTGCGACACTATGAACTTGTAGTTGTCAACAGGACTAGGCCTTGCCACACACAGGTCAAATAAATCCTTGAAGTCATAGTTGATGTTAAAGTTCTTAGGGTCAAGTTCTTTCACCCCTCTAATGTAGTAACTCTGTATCTTTTGCATGAGTGACCTCATGTCGGGAAAGTCATTCAGAATAAACTTTGTGAGTACTTCATCAGTGTATGATATTTTAGTGGCATCTAGTATTTTAGAAACCCTACCTTTGTACTCATTGACCAAATGGTCCTCTTCATCTTTATTCTTAGGATCATATGATACTAAATGAAATCTAGATTGAATGGCATCTGGTACTTTTTGTATATGGTTACATGAGGCGATGAACCTCGACGTTGGAGCATACCGTTCCATCACTGACCTAAGCGCCTTAAAGAACTCATCAGTTGCCCCGTCAATCTCATCCAGTATGACGCATTTTAAGTTCTCTGAACCACCTTCTAGACTTATAGTAGAACAGAACCTAGAAATTTTATCCCTAATAGTGTCAATACCCCTTTCAGACGACGCGTTTATGTACAGTGATGGGTGCCCCTCCGCAAGGATAAATAGAGATGATGTTTTTCCCGTTCCTGCGGATCCATACAATAGTACGTTTTGAACTAGGCCTTGTGCTAGTTCAGTTTTAATCCTTTCAGGCGCTATAAGTTGTGCCACTGTTTTTGGCCTAAATCTCTCTGTGAATAGTTGTTGTACTGTAGATGACATAATTTTTTGACTTGTATGTATAAGAATTGTAAAAGTTTTAAAGAACCCTTTTAGTGTAGTAACTAAATACCTCTTCGAGTTGCTTAGGGTTTTTTACTACAGAGTAGTAGCACTCCCCTGACCCATCTTCTGTGTAATGTATATCCCTTAGATCAGCTAGCTCTTTAGATATAGGAATCCTAATGACGTCAACATAGAATGTTTTTGGTTTAAATGGAAACTTTACACATTGATTACTGCTTATTAGTTCAAATTCACCTACTCCAGAGTACACACCTCCTGTGTATGTATCATACTCCTGTTCACCTCTCCATACTATGGCTTGGCCATATGTACAAATACCATTTTCATTTTTAAACAATGAAGAACACCGCGTGTCTTGACACATCATCCCATTCACTTTCATCACCCGTAATATCACATATAGGTTCAAAGAGTAGTAGTTTTTAATGGTGTTTGATAATGCAGTTGCAACAAATGGTGCAGACATTCCAGATTGGCCTGATTCTAAGAAGGCCTCACATATTGCAAGTATTTGGTCCCTAAATGGTAATACTACTGAATTAGGAATTTGTTCAGCCAATATGTCAAGCTCTCTTTCTGCATACCTAGTATCGCTCATATGTAGTCTATTGTTATTTTATTCTTCCATTTTTCCTCTTTCCATTGCGTTATAACGTTAAGGGCCTTTTGCTTACTCTCAAAATTATGGTAGCTTGTGTCAGATATTACAACACGTCCGGTGTGGTTTATCATCAAGTACCTCCATGAAAAGAATACCCTTATTTGTGGGGTGTATACATATACTTCATTAGAAGCAAACCTTGATATTACCCTATACCGTTTAAATATGTAGTTAAATGGATTGATTCTCATCGTCTTTACAGAATTCGCATTCATAATCCTGTTTGATAATACCTAGTACAACAGGGCAATCATCATCCATATACTTACACCCATGAACAATGCAGCAATGTGTTCTGTGAACTCCCCATTGCTCTTCACTTATGGATGTTGTGTACCCATTAGCATGTTGTCGTTCATACATAGCATTTAGGTCAACTTTGGGGTAATTAATACCCTCTTCGATATCTGACAGAATTTCTCCTATGACCTCTTCAACAGTATACTTTCCTGGTTTCAACTGCCAGTCCCTATACTTCTGTACTATTGATTTGTAGTCTTTTGCCATTATTCATTAAAAAATTCATGTGTTTGTTTTAAGAACCTTTTACGTTTCCTCTTCTCAACACGGTAACTTATGTATGCAGCGACAAATGCAGCAGGAATAAGTAGAAGAACAATAAGGTACCCTATCATATGTGTATTTTTCGTTTTTCACTATAGGCAACCTTACCACATTTTAAACACTTGTATGTGTGAAGACTGTATGTAAAATTAGCATAGTAGAATGCAGCATACTTCTCCCTTTGTGTTCGTAGTTCTTCAACAGAGATTTCCTTGTACGCATGCTCACACATGAGTTGCCTCCACCATAGGGACAGCCTACTCCAAGTACTACACTTCTCTTTTTCCATCATATATAGCTTTTACAACAGGGAACCTTAGGCTGTACTCACCATTTTGATTAGTTGTCTCCTCGAAGAATTTAACCGTTATGGTTTTTCCAAGAATACCATTTGGATCTGCTTTGAATTGCCTACGTTGTTCAATAGAGAACCCTGAACCAACAGAAACCCTGCACCCTTTATGGATAATAACAACGTTACTTAGAACATTCTCAGTGACCTCCAAGCCATTGACAATGACCCTAAACGGACCATACTCCACATCAACAACAGTATACTCAGCATCATGGAAATTCTTGCATTTTAGCATATTGTTGGAACGCTTTCCTTCATATGGAATATCCTTCCTAATCATAATCCCTTCCCATCCATTGTTATCTGCCATTGCAGTTAACTCTACTAGGTGTGATTTTGACTCAACTTTCCATTGAGGTACAATGTCCAATGTATTGTTTGGGGTAACAGTCTTACGGAGAAGCTCTATACGATCTGAAAAGGTCACTTTACCTTGAAGTTGAGTGAACTCTTCAAAACTGATCATATCGAAAATCTTGTACTTTGGATTTTTTATTGTGTGGTTCTTCCTATTGTACTCCTTTAGTATAGCTTGGAAATTTTCATTGCCATCACTATCTACTATGCATGCCTCTCCATCAAATACAACACCCTTTAGATTTAAACGTTGTACTGCATCTATAATAACGGATAAGGTCAAGAATTCAATTCCGCTTCTCGAGTAGGCTTTTACAACACCATTGTAGTCAACAACAACAATGCACCTTAGTCCATCAAGTTTCCTACTGGCGTACCAAATGTCCTTGACAAAGTCAACGCGTTCCTCCATTTTAGCATCATACTTATTGGCCAAGGCCACATCAAACGATGGTATTAAATTAGGGAACACTTTGTTTATAAGTTTCTCAGATACGCGAGTCTTCAAGTTCCTATCAAGTATGTTGTAGATTATGTCTGCATACTCTTTATTACTCTTAATGAATGAGTTAACTTCAGCTATTGCAGCATGTCCTGTGATAGTCCTTGAGCTAAGGGCATTGAGCAGGTCAAAAATACTCTCATACTCACAGAACATAGACACGAGGTCACTACGTTTCTTTAGGTTATCAGGGGTAACATAGTACTGTTTAAAGGGGTTATGAGTTGCCTCAAGAACCCCTTTAATAAACTCATTGTCATACATAGGCTTTGACAAAACCTTAACCTTATCTAGAGTTGAGTTGTTTTGGTTCAACTCTTCAATTAAATGTCTTAGTAGTTCAAATTCCATTGTTATGACCTCCCGTATTTTAGTTTTCTTACTGCTAGTTCAAGTGATGAGACAAAATCATATGATACTGAATCAGGAAGGTTTGACTTAGCAAAAAGATCATCAAGGCCTTTTATCCTTTCCCTTGCCTCTTTGAGTAGGTCATCATACTCATACTCTCCTCTTCGAACCCTCATGAGTTTCTCTATCTCCTCAGGTGGTCTTTTAACAATAACAATACCCTGCTTAGCAATATCCTCAGCGACACCTATGAGCCTTAATGTATGCATCATGTTCTTAGAGTCATAGTTCTTACCATGGTCCTTGTTCATCTTGACACGATCAGGGTTTCTATTCTCTAACCATGTAGTGTACTCTTGGTACTTTTTACAGTGTGAAGAGTACCCATCCTTATTGAACGATAGGTAAGCAACAGGTTTTAGACCCTTTGGTATTGAAGTCAGCATGACATCATTTGCAGTCTCTTCATTTGACACAACACCCCAAGTTTCTCCCTCAGGTGCCTTGAACATCGCATAAACTCCTCTAGTATGGTCCATTGCTGATAGTCCATACATGGTATGGTTTTCAGAACCTAACCATTTGTTCAGTGGTAGTGAATCATTGTTCACAAGTACATAGCAAAAGTCCAACACATTCTTCCTCTTTGTGTCATTCTCTTCCCAGTTCATCTTCTTATTGTACCCTTTTGACTTCTCTATTTGGGCTATTGCATAACCTCCAAAAGTAGTGAGGCAAAGTGTAGTTAAGAAATTCTTGTTGAACTTCTTGATCATCTTCCATTCAACAGTTTCAATTAGTACCGAGTCCTCAGGAGCAAACAGTATCTCCACTATATTGGGGTTGTTCTTTCTGGCTAAACTCATGAACCGTTTTAGCTCGTAGAATGTAGTGTCATTCTTATCGTCAGACACTTGTTCAACGTACCCATGTTGAAGAACATCATCCAAAGGTTGTATGAACACGCCTCTTGTGTCTATGTCAGATGTTGGAAGAGCAGTTCCATAAGCGTGGGACCCCATTCTTGCCTCGAATATTATGAGGTTCTTATCTCTTAGTTCTTGTATTGTGTAGGTCATATCGACAATTAGTTAGTATTTTTTGATTATAGCCAGTAAAATCCAATTAGTATACCAGTTCCAATTCCTAATATAAATACAAGTTTCCAAGAAAGTTCCCACTCAAATGTACCATATTCAGTTATCTTACCAGTTTTCCTGTCAATTAATTTATACCTTTTCATGATTTCCTAACTTTAGAGTTGAACATAAATAGGCAGAATGACAAATTCGCCAAATCTAGCGTCCTTTATTTCTTTTTCAAAACAATCAGCCTCTGTATCATAGTGATTGTCACCAAATTTTTTCAGTTTACCCTTATCAGTAATAATAAATGCTGCATATTTTTTAACCATGGCTTTATACATTTAATTTAAACAAATATACAACATTTTTGTGAGATAAAAAACTATTTTGAACAACAATGCTTGTACTTTTTTCCTGAACCGCATGGACAAGGTTCATTCCTGCCAATTTTAGGGTCTACCTTAGAGTTCCTAACCGGTTGTAACTCAGCTTCTCGTTGGGCCCTTGATTGACCACCATATAAAAACTCATCGTAACGTTGTATCATGTCCATTTGGTACTCTACCTCTCTATTGTATAGACGGTACTCCTCTACTGGTGACTCTAACCTATCGATCAGTTCAATATCATCACCAAATTCTTCCTTTAGTTTTGACACCTCTTCTGGATTAGCACCTACAACTACAACTTTTTTTCTTTCCATAATTAAAAGTGGTATTTTTCCCATGCATAGTACTCTTCTATGAATTCTGTAAGTTGTTTTTTCCATCCCTTACCTAATTCAACGCAGAATATTTGAGTGCCATTATGGTATATGGTTACATTGGTTGGTTTTTTACGTAGTCCCCAACATGTATCGGTTGGAGGGTTGAACCCAAACCATTCAAGGCACACCTCTGACTCCTTAAATTTTAGTATAGATTTTTTATGCTCTGAGTTGTTAAATATGGTATTGACCATATCAGTATCATAGAGTGGTCTGCCTGCAGTACAGTAGTTTGGCTCAATACGCCAAAAGAATTTAACCAAATGATTGTTATGGTTTGGCTCATTTAGCACCCATAGTCCATCAGAGTCCAATGTGCATTGGTCGACTGTTGCCTCGTAATCAATGAATACACGTTCAATCCAATGGGCTTTAAACCTATCAGGTATGTAGAAACCCATGGAACCATGCAATAGCTTTGTTTCAATTACCCTAATTAGGTCCTTAGCAAATTTTGTTGTAACTTTCATAGGTACGGTGTTTTATCAATGAACATACGTACTCGTTCCGCGTGGTTGAATGCTATATCATACTTATCAAGGTCTAGTACGTCTATGAGTCTAACCTCATCAACTTCTGGATTGCTATGTACTGGAATTGTTAAGTTGGGGCATACGAACCCATATGATAATGATATGTTCTGTCGGTTCTCCTTGGGGTCAGTGTTGACAAAGAATGGTTGCATACCAGAAAGACTACTGAAACTTTTGTGGTCAAACATGTAAAGTCCTGTTTCCTCGTAGATCTCCCTTATGACAGCTTCCCACCCAGTCTCATCCCAGTCAATGTACCCACAAGGAAGGCACCATTTGCCTGGGTGGTCCATGATACTTGACCTCTTTTCCATTAGAACGTAGAGCTTACTGTTTACCCTACTTATGATAACTCCTACGACAGCAACACTCCTACTATTCCAGATGGTCTTTCCATCTAATGAATGCTCAGTGTTTGGCCTATTGTTGAATTTTGGTTTCATATTAAAGATTAAAGTTTATGTTGGAGAATTAGCGTACTCTAGAAAATAGCTAAAGTTGTACTGGCATACCAACTTTGCAAACTCTGCACCAAAAATAATATTGGTAGGTATTTCAAACTTAGCGAACATCTTAGCCAGCTCATCATTTGAATAGCCATTTAGGTTAGGTTTCAATGCGGTGTATGCCACTAAAAACTCGAGGTTTTTATTCTGCCTAGCATACTCATAGAGTACTCTTATTTGGTCAACTATAAAATCCTCTGGTATACTAGGGTGTATTTTCTTGGTCAAGTCCTTGGTTATTATGGCATATGATTGGCCCTGTCTTCCACTAGCCTGTCCATATTTTGCCCCAAATTTATCCAATGCAACCTTTGCTGCACCTTTTCCATGACGACCTTCTGTATTACTGCCAAACACAAATATTTGGTTACTAAAAAGACGAGTGATTTCTCCTACGTATATTTTTATCATAGGTCAATTTTTGAAAGTATCAGTGAACCCCCTATAGCTATACATAGTGCAGACAGAACAAATATCGTTACAACTACGCCGTTATTTAGTATTATTTGAAAGAAATTTTCAGGCTCCGAGAACACATATAACATTTTTACTGAGTTAAACATAACGGCCCCAAAAACAGACAACCCAACTATTAGTAATGGTATTGACACTAGAAGTACTACAACAAGAGACTTAGATTTTTGAACGTTTTTGATTAGGTCCTTTACCTCTTTGTCCGTTGTCCTATGTCGTACAGCAAATTCAGTTATAATCTGATCAGGGGTCTTAGGCGCCAGTATGCTTTTCATTTTTATCTTCATTTGAGCATTGTTTTATGACCATCACTGTTCCATATAACCCTACGGCTTCAGTTAGCATACTTTTAAAAAGCCTACATTCATTACTATTATAACCTTTGTCGGTTACATATTTATCTAACTTTTCTTGGAAGTCATCAGGTAGCTGACCTTTTAGAAATTCCTGCACGTCTTTCCAAAAATCAACATCGTTGTTAACACCTTTTTTATTCATACATATTGGTAGTTTAGTAATCGCCATTATCAACATAAACTAGTTTACAGTCATTCACTTCAATTTCTTCAACTTCCTGTGATTGCTCCCAGCTTGAAGCAAGACCATTGTCAACAAGTTCTTTTTCAATTATTCCCTTTGCGGTCTTCATGCAGTCTGCGACACAAATTACTGCAGCGCCTAAGTAGTGGCCCTTACCTTCCCATTTGTAAATTTTCATTGTAATTCTCCTTTTCATGTTCGTTTACTTTTTGGGATAAGAACACTATAAAGTTCACCCAACTAGTAAACGACTTGCATGGTTTTAAACTTCCCCTAAGTATAGCACGCATTTCATATGCCTTATCACTAGGTAGCATACTCTTTCCCCAATCTTCATGGAGTACTGCGAATGCTTCAGCAAGTGTACTCTCATCCAATAGTAGGGCCCTTTGTGCAAAATCATTATCACCATTTATGTAGTCCAACCCAGATAGTACATTGAGTCTTGTCATAATGGACTCAGCCAAAATGGCTGGGTTTAAGTTTGACTTAGGGTCTAAATGACCCCTAAGGCCCTCCTGGAGAGCCTCAGTTACCACATTAATTTTCTTCATGGAAGTCAGTTAGCCTTTTTATAGCGAGAATAAATATTACCACGCCTATGGTATATGCCGAAATCACCCAAAAAATATTGATGATCTGGGTGAATTCCCCCCCATTTAACAGGGTACCAAAAGTACCCCCTACTCTGGGATATGATGTTATTCACTACTATGGACATACCTAGGATGAGTTGAAGTACAGAGTAAATCCATACAAACATTCCCCTGTGCCACCACCTGTACATTGTCATTAGTCTTTTAAGTTCATTACTGTACACCTTATTTGATGCACAAAAATCTTCAATTAGTTGTTTCCTTGACTTAGGTTTTAGAATACTTGCCATATGTGTAATTTTATGATTTGTTTAAAAGTTTCAGGTTTAAAAATGTTCTCGTACGTAGTTTATGATCATTTGGGTTGTTCCCAATTTGTGCTCGTCATCCCTCAGTAGTCGTTCATACTGTTTCGCCATCATTTGGTAGCACATTTCAGCCTCTTCATCTGATATATCAGTACCTTCAAATTCACTACCTGAACAGTTGAATATCAACAACCCAGATTGTATCCTGGCGAATTCTTTGGTCTGTTTTTTGGTTAGTTTCTTTGCCATATTATTTTAGGTACTTATCTTTTTCAAAATTTTTACTGCCTAAGATCTCAGGTTCTTCATCCCCTATGTACACACTATCCTGCGGAATTTGACCTAACTTCACTGTGTAAAGGTATGTGCTATTCCTATAGATTATAGCAATACAAGTATCAAGCTGAAATGATAAAGCAACTGCCACCATTCCACCTGCATTGTCAACACATTGTAATCTTGTGTAAGAACCATCTGTGTCAGATGTTTGGTCTATAACGCCTAGTATTCTAAATGTGCTTTTAGCGTCTTTTTTTGGCAAGGAGGTTCTAATAGTATCACCATGAATGGTAAAATTTGTTAATGGTTGAGGGGTGACTCTATTATTGAACGATAGTATTGCGTTGTATGAAACTAAGTAAATTGTAGAGTCAACCTTGTAAGGTATATACTTGCAACCAGTTGCCTCAGGAACCCTAGGCTCAACACCCATCATTTTCATGACGTCAGTGTTCTGGGCGAACACATTAAGTGTTGATAAGATGAAAAGTAGAGTTAGTAGTCGTTTCATTGTTTTGTGTGTTGTGTATGGTGTAAATATATCAAAAAACTTAATGCTAATGTGTTAAAGAGTGTTAAATTTTTGGAGTACTATCATTTATTTTAGCGAAAGCCTCATACACACCATCACCTAGTTCATTCATAATTTTCTTCAGCGACTGTATTTGTCTCTGTTTTTTCTTCTCTTCTTGTTCTCTTTTGTTTAGAATAGTCTGGGCTTTTTTGGTGGTTCTTTTTACAATTTCATCATGTACTCTTTTATTGTACTCTTTATCCGATTCATCACGTATAACAAACACACACAGACCATACATATCAATTGAAACCCTAATTTCTACTTGTTCTGATTCATACTTTACTTGTATATCACGTTTAACCTTTTCCATTAAGAGTGTGAACGCGTCAAATGTAAGCATAATTGACCTGCCCAAGTATACATTTTCTTTCAGCTTTCTTCTCTTGAACCGTTTGTTAACACTACTGATTATTTTCTTGACCTCTTCATCCGTAAGAAGGGAATTTACATCTACTTTAGCCATATTAATTTATTCTAAAATTAACCCTGATTTTGATACTGTTCGAATTGTTAGGTTTATACCACATTCCCTAAAAGTTTTCCTTATATTGGTGACGTATACATCCATTGACCTGCTGGAAAAAAAGTCAGATTTTGCCCAAACTTTTTGTAAAATGAGTTCTTTACGTACAAGTCTTCCATAGTTTATTGCAAGTACATAGAGTATGCCACTGGCCTTTTCTGATATTTTGGCCACTTCAACACCATTTTTATAGAGGGTACGTTTTGATGGGTCAAATGCACATTCCCCAAATTCAACAACCCTATTGCTCTTTGCAGTAAGTTTCTTTAATGATGAGAAGTTCTTCTCGTATGATGCGATACACCTCATTAGGATATTGTACATGTACCCAAACTCAACATATGGTATGTAGATGTCAGCATTCATAGTTTTATCTATACCGTCACCACCAATAATGACCATAGGCGTGTAGGGTTGTTTTTTCTTTGCAAAGTCCACTGCGTTCTGACAGTATACTCCATGGTTATCCACCACTATAGCATCAACATCTCCTAATACAATACAGTCAAATAGAACCCTCTCTTGCTTGGCCACTATTATCTCTACCTTATCATTTGATGATAAGAGTATGAATTCTTTTATGATGTCATCTCTGTGAGTGTTCAGTACTATTTTCATGCTAAAGACAAATACACAACAAATATACAAAAATAAAACGAGTAAAAAAAATTAATCCTTAAATAAAGTGATCTTGTACTGCACAATAGAGAAGAATAAGAAGTAGTAAGTCCTTATGACAACTTCAAAATTTGAGTAACTACAGTAGTTCACATCATACCCAAGTATCACAGATTTCAGCATGATGTATGTCTCTCTTTTTACTTCTACAATATTATCCATTTTGTCTACTCTTTAGTTTAACACGCTTGTTACCCAACGATAGGTCTATTGCCTCAATGAGCTCATCAACTTCATCAATTGAGCATCTAAAGGCTTCGCCTTTGTATGGGTAAATTTCCCAGTATGGATAACCACATACACCAAGTGAATCGTTTACATCTAGGTAGACACTCACATATGTAGATCCTCTTGATACTACAAACCTAGCCATTGCCCCACCATATGGTGGGATTATTTTGACCTTCCAGTCTGGCTTAAATGATAGTGAAGGAATTTCTTGGGCCCATTCTGCCCATTTCTCACTGCTCTCCAACATTGTCCTGTTAAAAAAGGAACCAAAATTCTCAAAATCGAATGTTCTAGTGGCCATGTATCCTTCTCTTAGACATTTCTTCTATGCTAACATCATCCTTTATGAATTGCAGAACATCCTCTACTCTAAACCATCCATGCATCTCCATTGATCTAACCCATACAATGACATCATACTCAGTATTTACATTTTCTTTGTTAACTTCATATGAGACTGACACATTGGATAGCTTCCTACTCCTGACTATCTTATCATGTAGGTTAAGCTTATTCCTTGATCTATTCACTACTAAGGTATTCTTATCCAACTGTTCCATAGCATCAATATGATGGCTTGGTATCTTATTAGGCACTAGTAGAGCAAGGGAAGTTCTAGCAAATGGGTTACCAGTAGTCACAAATGCTATAGTCATACCATTGTTTATGAACTGGTTGTATATGCTTTTTAACATACTAATGGACTCAGGCGTATTGGCCATTACAGCGAGTTTGTTTTCACACCAAGCAGTAACTATTCCATCGTTGGATACAGTTTGACCATCCATTACATACTCAGTTTCGTCTGGAATATCAGGAAGGTACATCAACGAGTACCCTTCCTTATCATCAAACTTCAGTAATCTCCTAACATGGTCTACTTTAGCTGTTCTACTAGGTAGACCAATATTCCTTCGTGATAGTTGAGGTAATCTAAGGTAATCCCTCAATGTATCAATACCAGTTTCATGCTCAGCACAAAAATCATAGCCAAGAGATACACCATAAACTTCTCCATTCTCTTCTATAAAGCCGTAATGCATGAATGCCCTTCTTAACCCCATTATAGTAGTTTTAGTTGAAAGTTACTGTCCATTCTATTTAATGTCTCATCGTCAACCCCATGAACATTAGAGTTGCCATGCCTATTCTCCATGACTATAGTGAATACCCTATACCCATGCTCCTCTGCCAGTTTTACATATGGTCTAAAATCCCTTGACCTCACGAATACATTGGCCACAACAACTGTCTCTATGTTGGCTTTCATGAAGC
>Ga0116156_10001910_pt1 | contig 19481 bp, 20 predicted proteins | sample AD_UKC045_MetaG_FD_89891 | JGI IMG/M metagenome (GOLD analysis project Ga0116156, IMG submission 89891) | Active sludge microbial communities of municipal wastewater-treating anaerobic digesters from USA - AD_UKC045_MetaG | ecosystem: Engineered > Bioreactor > Anaerobic > Digestate | place: USA... | reverse complement strand
TCTTAACTGAAGTGGCTGAGGTGCTGTCATTGACCGTAAAAATCGGTGAAGTATTATCCGTATGCAATTGCCCGACGAGCTGATATCCTACATTATTATTTGAAGAACTGTCTGTTGCTTTGAGACAAAGATAATCAGAATGATTGCCCGTAATGCTGAAATTTGTAGCACTCGTAAAGGCAGTGGTAATTGTGTCGCTTGCGTTACAGGTACTGTCAGTGCTATAGCCATAAAACTGTGAAGCTACTCCGGAAGCATCAGAAACCGTTACATTTATAGTGTCTGTCTGAACATAACTGGCTGAAGTTCCATCATTAATAGTAAAACTTGGCGCAGTTATGTCTGGTGTTGCAACTGTAATTGTTGCTCCTGTTCTGGTTCCAACTACATATTCTCCATGAGCAGAAGCATCGGAAGTTGCAGCAAACGCTACTGGTGAATCGGTGGCATCTGAAAGAGCAGTAAAAACAAAAGTAGCGACATTTGTAGTTGAAGTATAAACATTAGTCAATGATCCTACATCAATAGAACCATTTCCGTCTGTATTACCCGTTCCAGCATTGTCAATCGTAGGGCCATCCAGCGTCAAATTGAATGCAGATGCATTCGGAGTAATACTGTCTAGACGCAGAACAGATGGATTAAAAGTAACGTCTAATTCAACAGCTCCGACCTCATTGGTTCCGGGATTAATTCTGGCTATGAGCGTAACTGTGTCCCCTGTTTCGACCGAAACACCTGACTGATCAAAAGACAAAATAGCGTCTGTTGCAGCTTTGGTGGGAAAAATAACCAGTAGGCAACAAAATACCGTAAAAATTACGACTAATGTTCCTATTAATATTTTTTTTCCATTCCCTATTACTTTCATTTAAATTTAAATGAACCTATTTTTTAATTAAAAAGATTTTCCATAATCATCAGCCAAAATAGTAAAGTCATTAGTGTTTACATGGCAATCATTGTTGATATCTGATTTTTCAGTAGGACCGCAAATATCTTGCCCGTAATCATCCGCTAACATAGTAAAATCATTTGAATCAACCCTATTATTAACAACTATGTCCCCGGAATAAGTAACTGATTTACTCACATATGTTGCGCTTCCTGAAGTTACGGCGCATTTGCTCAAGTTAACATCATCAGCATTGTCGTAAGCAACTACGGCAAAATTATATGTTGAACCAGGAGTTAAAAATGCTGTATTATTAAAAGTATAACTATCAGTTGATCCGCCTGATACAGTTCTGTAGGTTGCGGGCAAAAGAGTCCCTGAATCAGCCAGACGTTCAGACACGCTGGCGGCATCCCAAGCTGTGCAGTCAATTGCTGAAGAACTGTAATAAACCCTGTAGCCGCTAAGCCCAGTCAGGTCTCCCCCTCCCTCATCAGTTGTAGGAGCGGTCCAGGAAACAGTTGCCCCACCGTAAGCTAGTGCCTGATTTGTACCGACAACAAAAAGTAGGCTGGCAAAAAAAATCGCGCAAATTAAAAATGTTAAATTGTTTTTTTGTTTTTTCATATTAATTGTTATTGAAGATATTATGTTATTTTTTGTTAAAAATTAGCAATCTTTTTAAGTTTTAACAAACACCAAAAGAATTTGTTGTTTTTCTTTTCTGTTGTAATTATAGCACTTTTTTAAAAAAAAAGAAAAAGGACAAGTTATGCACAGCATATCATTTTCTATTGAACAGTGCCCTTATTTTTTCCCATATCGATAAATCAACGGTTTTTTGCATTTCCTCAGAAAAACAGCTCTCTTTTCCGCTCGTGTTATAGGAGGTGACTGAGAAATAATAGGTTGATTTGTCCTTGAGATCGCTTATCTTATAGACGGTAACTTTGCCTGCATCAATTTTTTTCTCATAACCCCCGGAAGAAGGACAATTGCCTTTTCTTGGCTTTGTCCCATAGTATATTTTATATCCGGCAATGTTTTCATCTGCGCTTTGATTCCAGGACAGATCAGCTTTTCCGGTTATTTCCAGATCCCGCAAAAAAAACATCCAGAACAATATTCCGATTACGACTACAATTAAAAAAATTAGTAATATTTTTTTCATCCTATGAGTAGGTTTTTAATTATTAAAAAATACCAAAAACCTGTTTTTCCTTTTTTTCATTATATTATAAAAATTCAATTTAGCCAAATATCAATGGCGCTAATAAATAATATGTTCCGATAAAAATAAATATTAAAGCTGCCAACAGGTTGAAAAAGGTTATGAATTTTGGGGATGAGGCGATTTTAATTTTGAGCGTAAAGGCAGCAATTAAAAAAACGATTATTTCATCCAGCATATAGAACAGCATGTATATAAGCATATACAAAATCGAGGCACCAAAAGAAGCACCGGAATCCACTAAAATACTAGTGAACAAAACCGGCAGATAGGCCGAACAAGGAAATTCGATGATTGTAACCGCAGCAGAAAACGCAACCACGGACCCAAGAAGAAGCAGCCAGTTGGTTTTATTTCTGAAAACCTTTTCCATTTTTGGCGATAAACGGGACATTATGTTATTGGAACTGCAAATTGGTCCGCTTTTACGGGTCTTATTAAATTCCCTAAGAAGATAGATGCCTCCCATTAAAGCCAAAATGCCAACCAGCATTTCCATGCTTTTGACATATGGAGAAATAAAAGAAAATAGCTGGTGCCACAAAAGTATCATTAATCCATAAATCAGAGCCGTTGTCAGGATGTAGGCGCCGCCAAAAAGCAAAATTCTTTTGCGTGAACCCAAAACAATTACCAATCCCAAAATAAGCAACAAGGCGCCAAGTGAACAAACATTGAAGCCGTCCACGATTCCCAATATGACCGCCAGTGTCGGCAAGGAAAATTTTGACAAATTGGCTTCACTCAAAAAAGGTTCTTTTTTTTCATTTTTTTCTTCCTTGTTTTGGCCCAAAAAAGAGGCAGCAATTTCTTCTCCGATTTCTTCATTAAAACCTATATAATATTTATCTCCGATGAAAATAGCCGGAACCAAGCCTTGTTCTTTTTTTGGCACTGAATATTTTTCATAATATTCCTTGGCCTTTTCTGTGTTCTGTGACATGGTTAAATCATGAATTTCCAAATCCAGATTGTTTTCCTTCTTAAAATCCTCAAAAAACTTTTTGGCGCTAGCGCAATGAGGACAAGTCGGACTGGTGAACATATAGACCGGCTCCAAATTTTTTCCTGCTTCAGCGAAAACGCCCACCGGAGAAATCAAGAACAAAAAAAATAGACCGGCAGCGGCAATATTTCTGGCAACTTTGAAGATATGCATGAAATTGTTTGATTATTGTTATTTATCTAATTTTACGCCCTTATTCCTAAATTTTCAAGACATTTCATATTACGAATAATCTAAAATTTATTTTCAATTTGTCTTTTGTTTTTTGATATATTAAGGCCTTTGCATTATAGCACACTAGTTTTAGGCTCGTGTTTTAATCAATTTAAAACTGTTTGACCGCTATTTTTCATTTCAACATTAAATTCTCTAAAAACAGGTTCCGTTTTTGAATCAATCTCCATTTGAACAACCAATCCTTTCTGAGTATCCTGATCAAAATACTGGTCAAACACAAAATTACCCAAAGAATAATAAATCTTTTTGCCTTTATATTCTTCTTTGGTTTGAACAACATGCGGATGCGATCCGATTATCAAATCAGTGCCATTGTCAATGAACTTATGGGCCTGCTCTCTTATTGATTCGCTCGGACTATTCACATACTCTGTTCCCCAATGCGTATAAACCACAACGAAATCAGGCTGCAGTTTCTTCGCTTCTTGCAAATCATCCAAAGCTTTTTGTTCTCCATTATCAGAAAATTTATTGTAATTAACAAAAGCTATCCTTATTCCCTTAACTTCCTTTATGAAAAACCTTTTGTATTCATCCCCTGCTTCTCCGAAAAAATTAATTTTAGCTTCAAGCAGATATTTTTTTGTCTCCTCCAGGCCATCTTTTCCGAAATTAAGAATATGATTATTGCCAATATTTACCAGGCGGATGTTTTCATCGTAAAGTTTTGCTGCCATTGCCGGAGGAAAAGTAAAAATATAATTTTCCCTGGCGCCAATTTCGCTACCTAGACTTACGGAGGGTTGAGCCGTGATTGGTCCTTCTAAATTTCCAACGACCAAATCCTCGCTTTGCAATAAACCGCTTGTTTTTTGAAAAATAAAATCCGCGCCTCTTTTGTCAGAAACTTCCCTGATCCAGCGATCAAACATCATGTCCCCGACAAAAAGAATCTTAATTTTTTCTTTAGGCGTAGAGACAGTAAAATTCTCTTTGTTTTTTTCTGAACTACTCATAACAGGAGCCTCCGGTAAAGTTTTCGCGTTCGACGCTTTTAAATAATAAAAGCTCAACATAACCGCAACGACCACAAGCACGACAGCTGAAATTATAAAAAATAATCTTTTCATTTTATTGCCTAAAAATTTAATCGGATAAAAAGTAGCCACTAATATAGCTGGTGACTTTTTCATCCGGACTTCCGAAATTCGAAGAATTCTTGTTTTCTACAAGATAGAAATTGTTGGCATTCGGACCCAAAAATCCCATTAACACAGCCATGCAAGCTCGACAATCACAGCTGATATTATCAAGATTGTCAAAAAGAAAATCCTGCAGATTTATTATGCTTAAATCGTCTTGCGTCTTTGCTTCTTCGACAGTAACTTCATGAGAAAAATCACTGCTCACGATCATGACCGTATCTTGACCCGATATTTTTCTTAATTTTTCTCCAATTTTCACAAATTTTTCATAATTTCCATAAGTATTTTTAACAATCACCGGTATAACTCTAGCTTTAGGAAAAACTTTTTTGATAAATGGAACTTCTGTATAAATAGAATGCTCGATTTTGAAAATATCGTTGTTTATTTTTATCCCATCATTACTTTCTAAAATTTCCTGAATAATTTCCTTGTTTGATTCAATTTCTCCAAAAGGAGTATCCCAAAAAACTTCGGCCAGTACAGCATATGTGCTATTGTCAGATAAGGATCCAAAATGATCTGGACCAACCACAATTATATTTTCAATTTTATCATTCGCTATGCCAGCATAAAATTTCGCAATAAGATTTTTAGCCAAGAAATGATGAGCTGTGATCCCTGCTATAATGTTCTTTTTTGGAACATCCACTACATCAGCAAATGTTTTTTCATATTCATCTTTATTGTTAAAAAAACTTCTGAGATTATTTTCTTTTTTTTCACCTTTATCAATCGTCAGTTTTGTATCAAGCTTACTTTCTTTTAAATTAAAAAAATAAAAGCTACCCGCCAAAATAAATAAGGCGAGTAGCATAACCCCTATAAGAGCATTGGTAATTTTTCTTTGCATCTATTTTATAAGAGACTTTCCCCAGTCAGGCATCGATGGCATTTTGCTTTCATCGCCTGAATAGACCCATTCTTTCCAGTCATTGTCTGAAAGTCTTTTTTCCAATGGATTTGTAAATTCATAATAAGAATACACCAATCCCTTGGTAAGTCTTGTGCCGTTATTGTCTTTGACAGCCACATATATATAATTCGGTATTCCATCAGCCTCATACAAAATTTTATTATCTGGCACGTCTGTGTGCACATCGGCAATGATAGCTGAGCGAGCTAAATCCTCTATTCCTTGTTCATTTGGAAGAAAAGCTACAACTGAAGACAATTTGCCCCCTAATAAACGAAGTTTCTCAAAATCATCATCTGATATTTTAGTATTATTCAATTCAGCAATTGCAATGCCTCTAAAAAATTCTAAGGCATCTATAAATTCCTTATTTCTACTTTGAAATGTTTGGTCCAGCAAAGTTCTTTGTTCTAATCCGGCTTCAGTCATTTTTGCAAGCGGTATTATCCTGTCAAAAAATTCCATATTGGGTTCAACATATCCTTTTGGGACTGGCGGTATCTCCCCTTCTGGTCCGCCACCGCCCAGTTCGGCATAAGATTGTTTAGAGTATAGCAAGGTATCATGTTTTAGTTCTGTCCAAGATCCCAGCATACACTGCAAGTTTTTATTATTCCAATCGGCATTTTTCATAAAATTAGGATAACCGCTCTTGTCCATTTTTTCTTGCGATAATGACTGCAATGTATAAAGCCAGCTCCAATAAATATTTTGCGTCCATGATCCTTGACTTAGTCCTGCAAAATATTGGCTGAGTGAATTCATGCGGTCAGCTAAGACATTTTTTGAATTAGGCGCTTCAGTTGCTATCCAATCTTCAAGGTGTTCATCAGCCGTTTTATTTCCCAGGAGAGATGCCACCGTCAAAGCTGTTGTCATACCAGGAAGTTTTTCTCCAGTTTTTGGATCAGGTTTTTCATCGCCCTGCGTAAGACTAGAGAAGATAAATGCATCTGGAGTAAATCTTTGTCCCATAAATCTGAAACCTTTTGTCTTGCTTTGCAATTCTTCCTTCGTAGAATCAAAGACTTCATCTCCACTGACCACCGAAGACATAATTGCCGGAGTTGGCAACTTGTCTATTTCTTGCTGTATTTTAGAAATCAATTCCTCTCCTGGTAAAACATCTTTATTGCCAGCCAGAATCTTTTGATAATCATATATTCCTAAATCATCGCTTTCGCCCACAAAGAATGAAGTTGGCACATAAATATCTTCCCAGTCTTTCATTAAATTAAGCTGATTCATTAGGAGAACTATATTCATGGCATCCCGCGTAAGTTCAGGGCTTTTGGCTGCAAAATTCTGTCGACCATACCACATCATTGAGCGCCAATAACTGCGCAAGATTGGATTTTCTCCATAATGGCTGCGCGGACCATATTGCGTATAATCTTCAGGAAAATCCAATCCCTGCTCTTCTAAATATTTTCCGAAAATCGGTGACGTTTTAATTTGTTGAGCACCCATAATTAATTCCAGCTCTTTTTTAGCTTGTTCATATGATTCATTTGGAATTTTGCTTTTAATTTTATCAATGCCACCCATGACGGTTTCCATAGAATCAGAGCTATCGTCAACAATCTTTTCATTTTTATAAAATCCATAGGCTGAATTCAAGGTCGCACTTGGAACCGCGAAATAAGCAATTAATCTTTGGTAACTTTCTTTCTTGGCTGTATCCGAAGACTTATTATATGCATTGATAGATGCATTCAGCATCGCGTCTGTTATTTTTTTCAGTCGGGGATAAAATTCCTTTTGCTCTATATATTTAAATTCCTTGTCTAAAAGCCTATGATAGATATGCAATAAAAAATCCGAAGATATAAAAACTGAATTTTCGGGAGCACGATTTTCCGGAGCATTAGGACCTCCTATCTTATTATACAGATCAGTCCAATCATCAGGCCTGCTTGCATTATCTTTGAGATTTTCACTGAAAAATTTATCTGTATTTTTAGCAACAAAAAAATTATTCTTTTCCAGAGCTTGTTTTTGGGAATCTGAAAAATTTATAGGATTTAACGGTTTCCAACCAATCGATTTTTTTGTAAAGTCACCCAGGTTTTTAAGTTCGCTCAAACTTATTGAGTAGTCCGGCAAACTTGGATTATACTCGGATTTCTTGTATTCAAAAATTGGAAAGGAATATTTGCTACGCAAATCACTGAGATTTTTCAATGCAGCTGCCGGATCAAAAACTTGGGTTGTTTCCATACTATCTGTCGTCTGTCTTGGAGAAGAACCTTTGATCAAATTAAGTTTAAACAAAATAAACACAATGATTGCCAAAACTGAAATTGAAGCAAAAACTAAAATTATTTTTTTAGCTAAGTCGTATTTTTTATTTTCGCTTTGGGGAACAATATTATTTTGATTTTCCATTTTTTTGTTTTTATTATATTAATATTAATAACATAGATTAATTATACCACATTTTTAAAAATTAGCGGCAAGACTTCTGGTTTTGATATTTAAATCAGAATTTTTGTTATTATAATTTGATTATAAAATAATAACAAGACTGCTACTGCGCTAAAAAATTGCTATTTGCAAATAAAAATGCCATAATAAACGGGGCATATTTTTTATGGACAATTTTCCGTCACAATTTAAAACTGCAACTCCTTCTAGCAATCCAAGGCGCTGTAAAATATGGCTTTTTATTTTACTGGCAATTTTAATTGCCGGCGGTTTTTTTGTTTGGCGGCATAAATCAAAAAAAACTATCCCGATCTCAATTAACAATCAGACTGCAGAAACGCAAGCAGAATCTTTGCCGCAATTTAATGAAAATGTTGTTAGTCATACCATCTGCGAGGGCGACATTCCGGCGGAAGTTTTTGCTGAATATGGCAAACTGGATGCCAATGACACAGCAAATCTTTTGGATGCCGCCAAAGATGTTTATGATTTTACCAATATAAAAATAGGGCAGAATTTGGACTTCGTGTTCTGTGAAGATGGAGAAAAAATTGAAAAAATCAGATATTATCCGGATAGTGAAAATATGATTGTTGCAGAAGCAGACGGCAAAAATTTCAAGGTAAAAAAAGAAAATATTCCATATGCTGTGAGCGAAGAAACGCTTAACGTCGAAATTGATGAGTTTCTCTATAAAGACGCGATTGATGCCGGACTTTCGGAAGCATCTATTCTGGAAGCCGCCGATGTTTTTTCTTTTGACATTGATTTTAACACGGAAATCCAAGCCGGCGACAAAATGAAAGTGATTTATGAAAAAAGAACATTACAAGGAAAACCCGCACCCAATGGCAAAATTATCGCCGCCAAATTCGTAAATTCCGGACAGGAATATTTTGCCTATTCTTTTGAGTCAAATGGGAAATTCGGCCACTATGACGCTGAAGGACACGAGTTGATGCGCCAATTTTTGCGAGCACCTCTCAGCTACCGCAGAATCAGTTCTGGCTATACCAGCGCCAGAATAAATCCGATAACCAGAACGATTTCCGCCCACTATCAAATCGACTATGCCGCTCCTTCCGGCACGCCGGTAGTAACGACCGCCAACGGAACGGTGGTCAGCGCCGGCTGGGAAGGTGGCTGGGGCAATATGGTGCGAATCAAGCATGAAAACGGATTTACCACCCACTATGGGCATCTCAGCGCTTACGGCAAAGGCATAAAATCAGGCACTGCGGTTTCACAGGGACAAGTGGTTGGTTATGTCGGATCAACCGGCTGGTCAACGGGACCACATCTGGACTATGGCATAAAACTAAATAGCAGTCCGGTCAACCCTCTGTCACTCAAGTTGCCCAAAGGCAATCCCCTTTCTGGAGCAGAAATGGAAAAATTCCAGGAGCTCAAAAGAAAATATGACGAGCTGCTGAAATAATCAAAATTAGAAAATTTAGCTTATCAAAATAGAGGCTTCTATAGAAGCCTCTATTTTTTATCAAAGAAAAACATTTATTCTTATAGCTCCGTGCCAGCGCCTTCTGCAGCTGGAGTTGTGGACTCAGTAACTCCTGGAGTTGTTGTGGTTGGAGTTGTCGTTTCTGTGGTTGGTGTCGTGGTTACTGGAGTCTCAGTGGTTGCAGGAGTCTCAGTGGTTGGAGCTACTTCTTCAACAGTTGCCGCTTCGTCAATTGCATCTTTTACTTCTTCCGTCAGCTGTGTTTCTTCTTCTTCATTTATCGGAGTTTGTTCATAGTTGAAAAGAAATCTGGAAACCCAACCAAAAAGACTAAAGCTGCTTTCATTGGTTGTGATGATGCCTTTAATCCTTTCTCTTTCCTGCATAAGCGTTGCCAGTTGTTCTTGAATGAGTGTTGTGTCCCCTCCATTTTGAACTTGAGCCATGGTTTGTGTAAGCTGCCTTATTTGATTTCTGTTGTGAACCAAATCGCTTCGAAGCTGGCCAAGATTTTTATAATCATTTCCTACTAAAAATGTTTTGATTTTTCCCCTGCTTTCAATTTCTTCAATAGCGGCAACTGTTTCAGGTTGAATCTGTTCCTGCACTGCTGCAACTGTTTCTATTTGGTTGCTAACCTGGGTGTTTCCAGCCGATTCTTCCTGAACAGCAACTTGTTCCAGGTTTTCCACGACTGCTTGAGTTTTCACCTTATGCACCTGAGCATTTGTTTGGCCCTTTGACGTGTCCGGTTTTTCAAAGTTTTTAAGATTTACAGTCTTGCTCTTTTCTTGTGATTTGGCTGATTTTTCTGTTTTATTGCTTTTATTAGCGTTGTCGCTTTTGGCAAAAGCAATGGATGTTCCAAGTCCCAATGCCAGAGCCAAAACTAAAACTAACAATAGTTTTGTTTTTTTCATTTTTTTATTAAATTAATTATTAATTTCTTCATTTTTATTTGCACACTCTTCTGAACCTAATTTTAGCACACTTTTAGTCATGCAGACAACCCAGTTCCAATGCAACAAAAAGTGGACAACCACGAGAATTAAAAAAATAATGCCGAAGATGTCATGAACTTCCGACCAGCTCCCTTTCTGGATTCCCAAAAATTCCTGCAGTCTCCCTTGTCTCACCCCGCTTGGCATGAAAAACTTTATCGCCAGGCCGGAAATGGCTGTAATAAGAAAAGAAACCAGGGCTAGCAAATCAATAATGTAGTTTGTTTTTGATTTATTCATATTATTGAATTTGTTGTTTGCTTTTTATTTTTTGATATATTTTCTTGCCTATTCTATAAACAACCCAAATAATTATCGCCCAGATAATCAGAAGTGGAAGCAACGCAATAAAGAAACGAATGAGGAAATTCACAAATCCCTGCAATCCCTTAATTAATGAATTGAATGAATCTTTCACGACTTGCCATGGCCTCCATGAATCAATGACTGTTATGCTTTGATCTTCTGAGAGATTTACTAGAATCGTTGACATGTCAGTTTGCGAATCCAGATATTTTATTCTTCCCTGAAGCTGTTCAATGTTGCCTCTAACTCTGGCCAGCTGCGCCGTCACATCTAAAACATCCTGAATCTTTTGAGCCTGATCAAGAATTTTCACGAAAGATTGTTCTTCTGCTTGCCTATTTTTGAGCTGGGCCTGGAGGTCGATATATTGTTCCGTCACATCTTGCCCGGAAGTTGATTCACGCACGACCAACGACGCCACCTTTTTTATTTCCACAAAAGCTTTTTCAAAATTAGCTACCGGAACTTTGACTGTTATTGAGCCGCTTTTTACATTCTTAACGGTTCGATAAAAACTGGAAGATAACACTTCTCCACTGTTGTTTTTAGCAACTTCAGTAATTTTACTTTCGGCTTCGTCCGTGCTGTCAACTTTCAGCGTCAAATTTCCGTTTTTGATGATTTTCTTATCTGCCTCTACCATATTCTGTGAATTACCTGCGTCATAAACAGGAGCGATAGAAGAGTCAGTAGATTTTTCTGATCTTGCAGAACCCATTGATAATGGACTTGAAAAACTACCAGCCATGCTGCTGCCGGGAGCACTGACAGCCATACTTTCTGATTCAAAAGATGCACTTGGCATCGAAAGCGTATTTTTGGAAAAATTCAAGAACATGACGGCAATAAAAAGAAAAACGATAGCACCTAAAACAATTCCTCCGATTTTTAAAATTTTGTTCATTTACCCTGTTAAATAAGATTTGAATTTCAAAAAGAAATACAAATTTATTTGTAATAAAAAATTATTTTTAGACACACCTGCGATTTTGAAATTATTCAAATCTTAATTTTGCTTTGCAAAATTATTTAACAGGGTGAATTTATATTAATTATATTTACTGTTTTTATTATACCACAAAAACAGGACCTTGGCCCTGTTTTGTAAAAAATGGTTTTTTAAATCAGGAACACAATTTCTTCTGCCAGAGACGAGAATAGTCTATCGTTTACGCCAATCCCGGATTTCCAGTTTGCCGCGACCCTTGTCGACAATGGAAAGTTTTTGTTTTTCTTTCCAGCCGTATTTCTCAACCACTTCCTTGGGAATAGTCACGGAATAACTATATGCGCTGCTCTTCTTGAGCTTGTAAACTCTCTTTTCGTTTTTCATAGGTTTTTATTTTATATATTAATTATTTAATTAATTTCTCCCTCCCCTTTCTGCATTTATTAACAGAAAGTATAAGCAGCAATACCAGCACTAGCAAACCAACAAACACTGCTACAATAATTTTATCAGTAAAACCTTTAATCATTTTCTGTTCTTCCTTAACAAAAATATATCCATTTTCTTCACAAATTTGGCTAAAATTAATATTGTTTACCTCTATATCATTTATTTTGCTGGTTTTTTTCCAATTCTTATCTTTAGGAATATAATCTTCACTAACCGGAACTGTTTCCGAAAATGCGCATAACTTATCTTTTTGGTTTATAAGCAACTCAGGCATCGCCAAAGCATTGGCTTGATGAGCCATAAGTATTGAAAACAAAATTACTAAAATATTTTTTTTCATATATTTTTAGAGACCTCTATAGAAGCTTCTATTTTTTATTCTGCTTTTTGAACAATCCGCCGCCTGAAAAAACAAACAAGAACAACTGCCGCATTTGCCACAAAAAGTACCGCGAGATATGTAACTGTTAAAAAATTATATTCGGCATTTGCAAATAAAGCCAATGTATCAACAATCAATATAACAACCCAGGAAGAAAGCGTTTCGCTCCAAGGATCTTTAAAAGATTTTCTGATGGTGGGAATATATCCAATTCCATCGATTGCAGAAACCATTATCACTGCCACCAAGGGATTATCCAATTGCCACCAAATTACAATTGCCAATAATGCTAAGGCAAGGATAACTTTATCACTTAGGGTTATATCTTTTGTCCCATATTTAAATGAAAGCAGAAAGATAGCCAATACAAAAATAGTTCCGACAATCAAGCTGATGCTTCCAAATTTACCGCCACCATACAATAAAGCAACTGCGGCTGTTCCTTGAGTAATTCCCCAAATCAACCAGGTGTAGAGATGAGGTTTTGTTTTCTTTGCAAAAATATCTCTGAAATATGGAATGCAGCCGAAAACATAAAGCACCGATGCAAAAATCGCAATGATAAATTTGAAATCTATAAATTCTAGCATTCGATGTTTTGATTAATTTTTTAGAAACTTCTATAGAGGCCTCTACCAAAACCTGTTACCGCTTCTTTAATTCTACCCCCGTTAGAGAAGAAGGCAAGGGCAAATAAAAAAGGAATTTGGTCTCGAATTTCTCCGAAACCAAATTCCTTTGGATACTGCTGACAAGATTTACTTGCCGGCGCAGTACTTGTCATCTACCGGCGACATTCCTGAAAATCCTGTCCAAGAAAAACCAGTAAATTCCTGATGCCCAACCATCTCATAGCACAGACCTGTATGTGGACTTTTTATAAATGACCATTGCATTTCTGTTTTTCCCATTTTTGAAAAATCCGGACCCGGCTGCGAACAGGAAGTCAAAATAATGACTGTTACAAATACCGATACAAAAGTGCTGATTTTTTTCATGGTTAATCTCCTTTTCTTTGGTTTATTTTTGTACCTTAAGTAACTTTCAATTATACTCCTATTTTCCCATTTTGTCAACCCTAAAACACAAAAAACCGCTGAAATAAGCGATTTTTTAGTGAAAAGTTTGAAAAACTTTTTAAAAATCCTTATGCCCTGTTTCCCGAAGTCCTTTTTTCATTGTTTTGACGAATTTTCCAAACCGGCGATCTTTTTCTTTTTTCTCAAAATCAGACATTTCGAAATATTCGGTTTCTTTTTTGAGACTGATATAGTTTGCGTAGCGGTTTCTGTCCAGTTGTCCTGACTCTAAAGCTTCCAAAACTTTGCAGCCTGGTTCCTGCGTATGCGTGCAATCAACAAATTTGCAATTTTTGGCCAGCGCCGTTATTTCGTCAAACAAATTATCCACGCCAGCGCCAGCGTCCGTCATCCCCACTTCCCGCACCCCAGGGTTATCAATCACAATTCCACCATCGGATAAAAAATACATTTCCCGTCCGGTGGTTGTGTGCCGGCCGCGGCCAGAAGCTGCTCCAATGTCCTTGGTTTTTATAATTTCTTCTCCTAATAATTTATTAATCAAAGATGATTTCCCCACGCCTGAAGAACCCAGAAAACAATAGGTTTTTCCTTTGGTAATATAATTTTCAAGCTCCGAGAGTCCTTCATTGGTCAAAGTGCTGGTGGCAATAACATCAGCATCTGCCAAGCGGTTTTTTATTTCGTCGATTTTTGTTTTTAGCTCTTCCTCTCCAATCAAGTCTGTTTTATTCAAAATAACAGCCGGTTTGATATTGCCGTCATTGGCAATGGCAAAATATCTTTCGATACGGTTCAGATTGTAGTCTCGGTCAACTGACTCAATGACAAACGCCACATCAATGTTAGCTGCAATGATTTGCGTTTCATTTTTCTCACCGATTTTGTTTTTGTCGCCATATTTTCTTTTCATCACCGTTTTTCTCGGCAAGATGCTTTTGATCACGGCTTGCTCTTTGTCAGCTTCAGTAATGACTACCCAATCGCCAACTGCCGGATAATCTTCTCTGGAAGTTGCAGAAAACATTTGCTTGCCGGTTATTTTGGCCAAAAATTCTCCGTCGGCATTTTTTATTTTATACGCACCTTTATGCTGCGCGATTACCCGCGCAACCTTAAAACTATCCAATCCAAGTTTCTTTTGATTAGCTACAAAAAAATCATCCCAGCCCAGATCTTCAATTTTCAGTTCTGTGTTCATACGCAAATCATAGTCTCAAAACCCTGTCTTGGTATTCCATAATTATTTTTATAATAATCCTAAATAATCCAGTCCTAAATATCCAACTTCAACATCAGTCATCTTTCCACTACGAAGCAAATTGCGGAATTCGTCTAATGGCAGCAAGACAGTTTCGCATATTTCTGAACTGGTGTTTTGAGGTTCGGCAACTTTTTTACAACCAGTTGCCACAAAACATTGCCTTCGCATTGTTGAATAAGCGCAATCCAAAGCTTCTGTTACAAATTTAGCTTTGCCTTTATATCCAGTTTCTTCTAAAAGCTCTCTTTCAATGGCTTGCTTTGGTGTCTCTCCATCCTCCATTTTTCCTCCCGGAAGTTCTAAAACAATTTCATCGGGTCCTGGCCTGAATTGCTTGGCAAGAATTACTTCGTTATTTTCAGTAAAAGCCAGCACGCAAATAGTCGGTTCTTCTTTTTTCAAATAAAAATCGCTTTCCGTTCCGTCAGGAAGTTTATAAATCACTTTTTCAATCTTTCTACTATACTTGCTAAAAACCTCCTCTCTTGAAAGCTCTTTCCATTTTTTAACTTTATTGTTCATATTAAAATGTTATGTTATTTTTCCATTTATAAATCCAAAATATAATTTTCCAAAAAGGTTTCAACGGCGTCCATAGTTGCCTTTTTCAGTTTCGGATTGCTTTCGGCCACCCACTTGGCAAAATTATAAAGCTCTTGATTGTCCACTTTGATCCATTTTTTATTTTTATACAAAAAGAAAAACAAAGTTGCCATAGCCAGTCTTTTGTTGCCATTCTGAAACGGATGATTTTTGATCATCAAATAAAAAAGAATAGTAGCTTTTTTAATAAGTCCGGGATAAAGTTGTTTTCCACCGAAAGTTTGATAGGGCTGGTCAATGCATCTCTCCAGGGCATTGGTATAACGCGTGCTGAAATCAGGAATCGGTTCTGACCAACTCATGGTTTCCCGCGCCAAACGATGAGCCACATATTCCACATCCAAAATTGTAACGCGATCTATGCGCATATTATTCCTTGCCTAAAAGCTTTAGGGTTTCACCATATTCCTTAACAGTTTTTTCCACCGCCTTTTTGATAATTCCTTTCTTTTCTTCGGTTAAAGGTGGATTTTTTCCATGAGCAATTTCATTGGCCACATCCATAGAAATAATGTAATTTCGTCCAATTTTTTCCGCTGGAATTTGGCCTTTTTTGATACGGTTAAAAACAGTCACTCGACTGATTTTGAGCTTTTTAGCTAATTCCGGAGCGGAAATATGTGATTTTTTGGCTTTATTTTGCATAATTCAATGTTAACTTAAATATATCATTATGTTAACATATGTTAACATAACTGTCAAATAAGGTTAACATGTGTTAACCTTATTGTTAACCCGGTAAACCACCACGCGAAGCGTGGTGGTTTACCGGGTTAACTAAAAACTGCCCCGCCTAGGCGGGGCAGTTTTTATATGCAATTATTTTAAATCACGATTTTGATATCTAATAAACCCAGATCGGTTTAAAGATATTTTTATAAAAAAATTATTTTACTTTTGCGGCGGATAGTAGCAATGAGGATTTGGATATTCACCTGGATCCAGACAGCATTCCATGTCTAAATGTTTGCTTTTATTTTTTTTGCTTTTTCTTGGATGATCATCTTTTTTGGCGCATACAAATCTTCCTGCTGCGTCTTTTTCATACCAGATCGGTATTGGAGCGTTGATTGTTTTCCTGACTGTTGCTTGCGGCCTTTTTATTTCTGTAATATTAAAAGTTGAAGCTGCCACAAAAAACTCGGGAAAATTTTGCAACATATCCTTTCTGGTTTGAATTATCATATCTCCGTCTTCCCCAATAGGAGCAATATTAAAAATGTAATCTCCGCTGGTCAAAGTAAAAAAGTAGACCGGATTATGGCAATCGTCATCAGGGCCGACATAAATCTGTTCGGCCGAAAAGTTTTCATTTTCTATAGCATGGCCCTCAATTTGTTTGCAAGAATCCTGATTTTTCAACTCTTCGCTTTTTATTGTCGGAAATTCATCTGTATTAAAAAGTTCTTTGGTCTTCTTTAAATTATAAACTACCACGTCAAAACCATTATATAATCCAACTTCTTCTGAATTTTGTTTTCTGAATTGATAGCGATATTCCCATTTATCTTTAAAAGAAGCTACTCGCAAAACCGGCTTGTTCCAATTTTCCGGATATTTAATTCCAAAACCATACCATTGCGTTTGATAGAGTTTCCAGTTTGTCGTATCTATAACCGGATCTTCCACTTTACTTTCAATAACTGGCACTTGCTCTGTTTGAGCTTCTTCTTTTTTCAAATTCAAAAAGCCGGCCACTTTTTCGAATATCGGTTGCCGATAATTTATCAATATCAATAAAATTAGCAATCCGGCAAAAAAAGCGCTCCGATAAAAATATGCTCTATCGAAACTTTTTTACAAAAAACAATTTTTTTGAGAATTAACTTTTTTAGGAAAATTGCTTTTTTGTTCTTTTTGTTCTTCTCTCTTTTCTCTTTCTTCTCGCTCTTCTTTTTTTTATTTTTTTTCATAAGCAAACTGCTTTGGATTTTTAACCACAGTTCTATTTTATCTTATTTTATTTTAACAGTAAACCCCACACTTTAGGGATAAATGTGCTGCCTTTGTTAATTATTCTTTTAAAAATAAGGCCCAAATAGCCAACAAAATTGCTATCAAAATCCACTGCGTTCCAGCTAACCATAATTCTATTTTAAACAAAGAAACAACGGCAGCTAAAATAACAGCTAGAGTTGACAAGCCAAAGACAACTTTAGAACACATTGCGTTTTTCATATTCCGCCTCCTTTCCTTTTTGGTATTTTTTATAAAAATCTATTATTTGTATTATAGCACAAAAAACACCATTTAAGGTGTCTTTTATATAAAGTATCGCATTCTATTGCGATTAGTCCTATTGTTGTTTTAAGCTTTCGCGCATTGTACAAAATGCACTAGAGATTATAGCTCTCGTGGGCTTTGCTGTTATCGACTCGAGTCGATTCGACCAGCTTGCAGAAGAATTTATTTTGCAACAATTTGGTTTGACCCAGATTGCTATAATGCAAAATGCTCTAGACTTCTGCGGTATCTCCCTAGAAAGGAGGTGATCCATCCACAGCTTCCGCTACGGATGCCTTGTTACGACTTCACCCTTATCATCGATCCTACCGTTGTCCCCGTTTTAACGCGGGGCCTTTGGGTATTACCGACTCTCTTGGTGTGACGGGCGATTATCTTCTTGAAACTAAGAATTGATGTTCCCACGTAGCATGCGAATTTCCCGCACTACGCGAGCTCAATGCATTTTTTGCTTGAGCGCGAATATTCTTCTAAGCCCCGAATCAGTGAAATGATCATTTTTCATAATCATCTTAAAAATTCTGCAAAAAATTTCAAAGTCACCATTCTTTGAGCGTAATCTTAAAGAATTACTTTTGAAAAATGGAATGATTTTTGTTTCCAAATCATGTCTGTTGGCTACTTCATAGCGATAACAATTTTGATGATTGGCTCGTGTATCTTTTTGGAAATACACATTGCCGCATCCGAAAAATTTCCTGAGTTCATAGAGAATTTTTTTGTCTTTCTCAATGAGTTTTAGAAAAAATCTCGGTTCAACTTTTGTTCTACGCTTGACTTGCTTTTTGGAATCAGGATTTTTCACATAGACTGTAAAACTTCCTTCTCCATCCACAAGACCAACAACATAATTTGGTGTTATCTTTTCCATATGAATTGAGTGAGTCCTTGTCCCGATAAATCGGGATTACTATGACTCAGCTGACTTCTGACGCTGCGTAAGTTTCATTATATAATTCTATTATACCATAGAACTATAACAGCACCAGATCTCCCGAGGTTATGCACTATTCCATTCCATACATTCCAATAGGCTTTTTTGATATTTTCCCTATGCTCACCACCTATCCAAAGGTCAATATCACCTTTTTTTAATTGGACTGCATTTTGTTTCCAGGTCCTTCACCGCGTTCCTTGCGAAACGCGACTACCTTTCAACTACGCTCCGACAAACGAATCGGAGGGAGAGATTTTAACTCTCTTGAATAATACACTGCTCGGCGCTTTTATTGTGAGTACAAGATCCGAGAACGTATTCACCGGGGCGTTCTGATCCCCGATTACTAGTAAATCCGGCTTCAAGGAGTCGAGTTGCAGACTCCTATCCGAACTGGGACCGGTTTTTTGGGATTGGCTCCGTCTCGCGACTTGGCAACCCTCTGTACCGGCCATTGTACCACGTGTGTTGCCCAAGGTGTCAAAGGGCCATGCTGATCTGACGTCATCCCCTCCTTCCTCCCAGACTTTTGCTCGTTAGAGCAAAAGAAATCCAAAACACTAAATTCGAAATCCTAAACAAATTCTAATTTTCAAAATTATAAATTCAAAACAGTTTCGAATTTATTTTTTTGATTTTTAATATTGTTTCTAATTTCGAGATTCAAATTTCGAATTTGACTTTTGAACTACCGTTCAAAAGTCTGGGCAGTATCGTGTGACATATAAAACACACGACAGGGGTTGCGCTCGTTTCCCGACTTAACGGAACATCTTACGACACGAGCTGACGACGACCATGCAGCACCTGCTAGGCACCCTCGAAGGCGACCCCGTTTCTGGGGCTTGCAGCCTAGTTTCAAACCTTGGTGAGGTTTCTCGCTTACCATCGAATTGAACCACATGATCCTCTACTTGTGCGGATCCCCGTCTATTCCTTTGAGTTTTAGCCTTGCGGCCGTACTTCCCAGGCGGCATATTTAACGCGTT
>Ga0116156_10001909_pt1 | contig 19490 bp, 12 predicted proteins | sample AD_UKC045_MetaG_FD_89891 | JGI IMG/M metagenome (GOLD analysis project Ga0116156, IMG submission 89891) | Active sludge microbial communities of municipal wastewater-treating anaerobic digesters from USA - AD_UKC045_MetaG | ecosystem: Engineered > Bioreactor > Anaerobic > Digestate | place: USA... | reverse complement strand
CGGATTGCCGGTGCCCGGCACAATGGCTCCATGCAGCCCAGGGAGTTATCGAGGAAAGTGACGTGTGGATAGGATACGGGCTGCATGGAGCCATTGTGCCGGGCACCGGCAATCCGTGTGTGGCGCATGCGGACCTGAGCAATTATGCAATTCGATTCACTTATTGGGACGGATCGCAATGGTGCAATGAATTTGTGGATACCGATTTCACCTTTTCAGGTCATGGGCCCTTGTATCAGTCGTACTCGCAGATGAGTATTGGGCTTGGCTTGGGGATTACAGAACTCCCGCGGGTGGCTTATGGAAGCGATTACCTTTATTACGCGCAGAGTGATGGCACCCAGTGGACGGTGGAACCTGTAGTCATTACGGGGAAAGTGGGTGAATGGGTTTCGATGGAAATAACGCCAGCAGACAAAGCAATTGTAGCGTATGGGGGAGGTTTGGGCGCACACGTGATTATGGAACAGGGCGCGTGGCCTTTCGATTCAAGCCCCGTGGAAGGCGAAGGAGCCGTGGAAGGTGAAATCCTGCCTGAAGGAGCAGTCGAAGGCGAAGGAGGATCTGGCTATTGCATATTAACCCGGGAATGACTATCACACAATCCGGTTTAGGTGCATTGAGGTGCAACAAATGACTGGAAATGAAGTAAAAGAACAAGTACGAATAAAACAAGGAGACCTGTCATGAAAAAGAACTTGCATTTCAAAATCATGATTGTTGGCGCCGTGATGATGGCCGTCAATCTGGCGGGATGCTATGATCCAACACCGCCGCCGGCAATCAAGCTTACCCATGTCCCGCCTATCGGAAGTTTCGACAATTTGAGTGGCCGGGTGTCTGGGGTGGTTAATCCAGCAGAGTATGTGTTGGCCTGGTATATTAAGGTCAATGGGGTCTGGTGGACCAAGCCCTACTGGGCTTCACCCACCACGTCCATCAACCGCTTCACCGGCGCTTGGTCTTGCGATATCACTACCGGCGGCTCAGACCAGGCGGCCACCCAGTTAGCGGGCTTTTTGATTCCCGTCGGTGTGGCCCCGGCAAGTTGCTCCAGATGTTCAGAATTGCCCAACATACCCCAAGCTGTGGCCTCTATCGGTTTTGATCGGATCGCCTGGCAGACCTTCAGCATCGAGGGGGAAAGCGACACTGAAGAGGAAGGACAAGACGAAGGACAAGATGAAATTGAAGGCGAAGGGGTGAGCGAAGGAGAGGGGCAGGAAGAGGGGCAGGAAGAGGGTGAAGGTGAAGGCGCGGACACTCTATTCACGCTAACCATAAATATTTCGCCTTCGGGGGTAGGTGCCGTTTTCGCCAATCCCAGTGACGCCGCCTATCCCGCGGATACGGAAGTTGTTCTTTTGGCAAATCCGATTGGATTAGAATGGCAATTCGATCATTGGGAAGGTGATGTCAATTATACTATCGCCAACCCGACAACGATTAGTATGGATCGCGACAAGACAGTGACGGCAGTTTTTTCTAAAGTGACGGTTGAATTGATGGTGGGCGGACCGGGCCATGCGAGCAGCATCTATGTCAACCCGCCGGGATCGGAGTGCTGCTGGTGCAATTACTTTTATGACTATGGCACACCGGTTTCGCTTGAAGCACGGCCGGTTTTTGAAGAAAAATTCGATCATTGGGAGGGCAATGTAGCAGATATTCATGCTAATCCGACGACAATTCTTATGAACGGCAACCAGCAGGTGCTAGCGGTTTTTGCGCCACAAACAATCGGCATTGAAATAACCGCTTTCTCGCCGTACGGGGAAGAGAATGGGTACATCATAGGAAAAGTCAGTGGAATAGATCCGGACAAACATTACGTTGCCGTGTATATTGAAGTGGAAGAGGTCTGGTGGACCAAGCCCTACCTCGCATCGCCACGAACCACCATCAACGCCGATGGGAGCTTCTCTTGCGACATTACTACCGGTGGAAATGACGCCTATGCCACACGCATTGTTGTTTTTCTGATGCCGGAAAGCGCGGCTCCGCCAAACTGCACTCCGTGCACGGCTATGACGGATCCCGCCGAAGCGGTTGGCTCTTATATTGTTGATAGGACACCGCCGCCCCGTATGCTTTCCTTTACCGGAGATCAATGGCAGGTCAAAAAAAGCGACTTTCCCGCCGGACCGGGGCCGAATTACTTTTCGGACGAGGAAGAGGACGTTTGGGTTGATACGGACGGTTACTTGCATCTGACTATTCACGAGAAAAATGGAAAGTATTACTGCACCGAGGTAATCCGTCAAACCTCTTCCGGATACGGCACCTATATTTACCAGACTCGTGGCCGGTTGGATACTATCGACGCCAATATGATCTTCAGTCCGTTTACTTGGGAAACGGCGGCCTATGAAGAGAATCACCGCGAATTGGACATCGAATTTGCCCGCTGGGGCGATCCGGATAACCAAACCAACGCACAGTTTGTGATCCAGCCCTGCTCCGCCTGTCCAGGCTGCGGCGATCGTTGCAGCCGTTTTCGAGTTGATCTGACTGATGAGCAAAATGAACTCACCAGCTATCTGGTGTGGCAACCCGGAATCGTCGAATTTCGCACCTACTACGGCAGTTATCCTCCAGGCACCGTACCGCCCGCCAGCGCTCTGGCGCACAAATGGAGCTACCAGGGCAGCTTGGTGCAAGTGCCCGGAGCAGAGAATGTACGTTTCAACTTTTGGCTTCTCAATGGCAATCCTCCGTTGAATGGTCAAGGTGCAGAAATTGTCGTGACCAACTTTGCCTGGCAGGCGGAAACACCTGCGTGGAATGATGAAGCCGAAGGTGTGATTGAAGGCCAGACTGAAGGCGAAAGTGAACCATCCATTGAATTTACCTACATTCCACCCATCGGCAGTTATGAATATCTAACGGGGAATGTGACTGGGTGCAATCCGGCTGAGTATGCCTTGGCCTGGTATATTATGGTCGGCGGCGTCTGGTGGACCAAACCCTACTACGCTGCACCATTGACGCCAATCATTTCGGATGGCAGTTGGTATTGTGATATCACTACGGGAGGCTCTGACCAAACCGCCACACAGTTGCTTGGGTATCTGGTGCCCGTGGGCATAACGCCTCCAAGTTGCGTCTACTGCGCCCAAACACCGGAAATCCCTGAAGCCGTAGCATCGATTTGTTTCGATCGCGTTAGCTGGAGTCTTTGTAGTGCTGAAGGAGAAGGGGAGGGAGAAGGAGAAGGAGAAGGGGAAGCAGAAGGGGAAGGGGAAATAGAGGGGGAAGCAGAAATATCGCTGACAACTAATCTTTCCGCCTATCCGTTGACCGGCTACTTTGCAGGGGCGACAGAAGTGACAATCAATGGTGAAACAGTGCCTTTGGACAGCTATGGTGGTCTCCGCCATGATGTCCTGCTTAGCGCCGGCGTCAATCAGTTCGTGATCACACCCAATAGCGGCGATTCCTCACGAACATTTAACATCCTGTTGGATGAGAGTTTCTCCGCCCAGGACAAGGAACTTCTTTACTTTTTCGGCAACGAGTATGACGCAGCACAGCAGGAAACATTGATTATCAATTTGACGGACGGCTGCCTGTTGGGCGTCTTGCCGGGCATTCGGATGACTGCCGCTACCCATGATGGCCAATATGCAGTGGACACAAATGGCAATATCTACCGGACCGTCAACCATACCCTGGTTGAACCGGGATTTTCATTCAGTCAAACACCGGCATATCCAGTCTTTTCAGTCGACGACCGTTACTGTTATACCGGAACGGAGAAGTTCCAGCTTGACGACCGGAGTCTGGTAAATAATCCATTTCCCGTCTCCGTGGATGGAAGGTATGCCACACTGTCCAACAACACGCTAATCCAGGCCGACTACGGAGAATTTAAGAAAGTAGACCTGACCACGGATACTGTCAACACCGAAACCTCCCTGAATTATCAACGGGCGCTTTGGGGCACGTCCATAGGCGATCCTGCCGGGAATCTGGGTGTAATCACTTCCTATTCCTATGCCTCCGGCGCAATTGACATTGCCCGGCTGGATACCGGAGAAACCGTCTTTCAGGTCAACTCCCTTTCTGACTACATGGGTCAGGTCGCCTTCGCGCAAAATGGTGAAATCGCTCTGGCCGGCGGGTTTGGCAATTCGTATTTTGGCGGCGGCGGCATCTACACCATCGATCTTGTCAACCTCCAACAGCTTGCCTACTGGCATCAATACGGTGCAAGCGCCGTAGCCGTTGGATCAGACGGCTTGGTCTACGCCACCGCTCGTTTTGTGGACCATTTCGGCAATGGTAATATCCTTCAAGGCGCCAAAGATCAGCGTGGTATTCAAGTTCTAATGCTCAAGCCGGATGGACAACTGGAATTTGTCAAAAGCTACTATTTGAACCTGGATGCGGCCTATTATACAAAGCCGGTGTTTTTTATAAAGCCTGCGGCTCATGAATAGCAGTTCTGCACAATTTAAAAGGAGCGCTTACCATGAAAAAGATGAACGATATCGATGTTTCAGGAAAAAGTGTCCTGCTCAGGACGGAATTCAACGTTGCCTTTGACGATCAGTGTAATGTGGTTGATGATTCGAGGATCAGGGCGGCGCTGCCAACGATTGAAGCGCTCTGTAATAAAGGGGCGCGGGTAATTATTTGCTCCCACCTCGGCCGTCCCTGGGGGAAATGGGATCCTGCTAAATCGCTGCAGCGTCTTGTACGTCCGTTGAGCGCCTTGCTTGGAAAGCCGGTGGCGTTTGCCGGCGATTGCATTGGACTGGAGAGACGCAAGAAGCAACAGACTCTTGCTCCATCGGAGGTGCTTCTGCTGGAAAATGTGCGATTCTATCAGGAAGAAAACGATAACGATCCCTGCTTCGCAAAATTCCTGGCGGATGGCGTGGATGTATACATCAATGATGCTTTTGGCACCTGTCATCGTCCCCATGCCTCGATAGCAGGGGTGCCGCGGTTTGTCAAAGAAAAAGCCATAGGCCTTTTAGTCGAAAAAGAACTGGACGCGATACACTCCTTTTTAGAGGACACCCAGCATCCCGCGGTGGCCGTGGTGGGCGGCGCCAAGGTAACCGGCAAAGATGGCAAGATCCACGTTATTCGGAATCTGTTGAAAATGATGGACGTAATCTGCATCGTCGGCAAGATTGCCTACTATTTTCTCAAGGCACAGGGCGTGTCTGCCGGTGCAACCCTCACCGCTGACACGCGAAAAATCGATGGCCCGGATTCGGATCTGGCGCAATCCCTGGAAGAATGCAGCGCCATACTGAATGAAGCCGCTCAGAAAGGCAAGCATATCCTGCTTCCGATGGACTCCGTGGTTGCTCATACTGATGATGACAAGGTCGGTATTGTCGATCATGACGCCGGCCCCATGACGGAAGGAATGCGCGCCATGGATCTGGGCCCGCGGACTATTCATATGATCCAAGAGCATCTCGCCAAGGCAAACTCCGTTGTATGGAATGGCCCCGCCGGTTTCTATGAAGATAAGCGATTTCAAACCGGGTCGCTGGCGATCGCCAAAGCAGTCGAAGAATCTCATGCCCGTTCACTCGTCGGCGGCGGAGACACGCTCGCAGCCTTGAAAGAAGTGGGAATGTCCTCCGATAGAATTCATGTGTGCACGGGCGGCGGCGCCATGCTCGCCATGCTCATGGGGCGGGATCTCCCTGCAATCAAAGCCCTGGAAGATAGGTGATGGTATGGACGGGCTAAGAGGTGATATAGTGAATAATCAGCCAGGAACGAAGAACCTGTATGGGGAATGGTTATGAGTAAATATGGAATTGATCTTGGCAGTGCGTATTCGCGAATCGCCACAAAAACATGGCAAAACGGGCGCGAGGAGGTACAGCTTCTCAAAAACCGGCAGGGTCACGATCTGACGCCCTCATGGGTAACCTGGCGCAAGGACAAACAATCGTGGTTTGTGGGCGATCCGGCAAAGATAAGCTGTACGCAGACTCCGGATTGTACCGTGTATTCGTTCAAGCGGCTGATGGGGCGGAATTTTTCGGATCCCGATGTTCAGGAAGCGATCAAGAGCCTTCCGTACAAGGTGAAAGAGGCGGCGGCGGGCGGCAAGGACCTTTTGATCGAGATTGATGGGAAAGACTACGAGCCGCAAGACATTGGCGCGCTGGTATTGGGCAAGATGAAGGATGACTACGAGTATCTCAATCCCAACATGAAGATGGAAGAGGTTGTTATCACTGTGCCGGCCTATTTTAATCAATCGCAGCATATTGCGACGATGGAGGCGGGCGCCCGGGCGGGGCTGACGGTGCTGGCGTTGCTCCCTGAGCCATGTGCTGCGGCGCTGGCCTATGGCATTGACCCAGATAGACATGACGGGCGAACAATACTTGTGTATGATCTGGGCGGCGGCGTGTTCAATGTGGCAATCATCATGATAGACGAAGTTGGAAACTTCATAACCTTGGGTCTTTCGGGGGACATGTGGCTTGGGGGCAATGATTTTGATCAGTGTCTTATAAGTTTTATTGTGGATCACATAAAAAAGACGCACAAGAAAGACCCCTCCACGGAGGCATCTTGGATGATGGAGATTACCAAGTTGGCGGAACGTGCCAAGATGCGCCTGTCGTTCGAGGATGAGGTGGAAATCCAGGAAGTGCTCTATGATCGGGAGATGGGTAATCTGTTGATTGAAATGAAGATTGAAAGGCGTCCGAAGTGCAGCCAATGCGGTGGACGATGCACGGTTTCTGCCAAGGACACGGTGAAGAGGGACAAGAATGGGCATTCAATCTATCAAGCTGTAGCTGTGTGTCCAAAATGTGGCGCGGAACTCCAGGGTGAAGTAGTGGAAAAGACTTTTGAGGGCGCGATTATGCCGCTGGTGCAGCGAACCATGGATCTTATGGATAAGGCCTTTGCGAATGCCGGGCTAACGGATGATGACATTGATGAAGTGCTAATGGTGGGCGGTTCAACCTATGTACCCCTGGTGCGGGAAAAGGTACGGGAGCGATTCGGCCCTGAGAAGGTGCGGTTTGATCAGGATCCGATGCTATGTGTTGCCCAGGGGGCGGCGATATATGCGGCTAAATGCGGGCTGGGGAGAGACGTTATTGCGGGAGTAACCGCTCAATCCTATGGGATTGGTCTGGCCGGAGGGAAGTACAGCATTATTATCCCGGCAGGCACCCATTATCCGATGGAAGAAGGTCATACAGAGGTGTTTCGGACGGAAAACGATGATCAGCGGGTTTTTCATTTCCCGATATATTGTGGAGAAAACACAGAAGATGTCAATCAGAATGACCTGATGGGCTATGTTCTTGTTATGTTTGACAAGCCACAACCCAGGGATACTGATATATATGTAACCTTTGCCTTCGACAGCAAGCATATCCTTAACGTTACAGCCGAAAACAGGAATGATCGAAATGGACGGCAGCCCGTCGCTTGTTTCATTGGCTCACACGAATATTTCAGCGTCAAACAAATCCTCGGCCAAGTCATGGAAATTAAAAATCAGGAAGGGACATGCCTGTCATCTGAACAACAAGATGCCCTCCTAAGGCTGGAAACACAGGCCGTCACGCTTGCAGCCGATAGGACCCTTTCCTTATCAAACAAGCGTGCAGAAATGGCGGCGCTGGAGAAAGAACTACAAGAGCTGGTAAAAGAACTGGAAAGTGAGATATCCTGCCGCTGATAAAGCTTTGATAATAACGAAGAATTATGATGTTTGTATAAAGATACGCTCATCAGGTGAAATCGCGGATGGAACAGCCGAGGTGGCGGACCATGGGAAGGAGAACGACAATGAGTGATCGGCATGGCATCGATCTTGGCACGACGAATTCGGTGATGAGCTCCTACCAAGATGGGTTACACTTCATCAAGAATCGGCAAGACATTAAAGACAGAGTGTTCCCTTAGCCACTCCTTAGAGAACTGCTGCGCAAACTGCACCTGCTTAAAATTATCCGGCGAGGGTCCGGATAATCCCGCGCCGGTTCGGAGCGCCCTGATGATATCCACGAAGTTCTCCGGCGTGGCCTGACCCGTTGCGATGAGATAACAGCCCGCCAGCATGCCTGTCCTGCCTTGTCCCGCCATGCAGTGGATATACACCGGCACACCGTGATCAACCATGCGGAGCAGCAGACTCAATATCTCGTTCATCTTTTCCGCGGGTGGCGCGGCAAAATCCGTGAGCGGAAAACAACAGCAGAGGATCTTTTCATTTCGCACGGCCGCCGCCTTTTTTACCCGGTCATCATAGGGCTCGCCATGAAGATTGATAAACGCCCGGATGCCTTTGTCAAGCAATACTTCAATAAGGGAATATGGATAAGGCCCTGCCATGACCTTCCCGGGATCCACCCAGTAACACCCTTTCGGCGGCGTCTCTATTACCATTGAACTGCTCCTCCCAATCAATGATTTGCCATGTCCATACCGCTTTTTTTGACAGCATTACTATGGCAGGCTGGGTCACTGGGTATCAAGAATCCAGACACTGGAGTATATTGGTTCACAAAAGAGGCATAGAAGAGCGGGCCCGAAGCGTTACGATACAACTCCTGGTTCCGTAAAACAGAAAAAAACACGCTCGAATACTATGAAAATAAAAATGTTGCTTTTATATCATGTGTTCCATATCATGAGTGAACGCAAACCAAAGACGTGCTTTTTTGAAATGGGTCGCAATTGAAGGGAGGAAATATGGGTTATTGTGAGATCTGTGGCAAATATGGTGACACAACGGAAGTCACCATTGGGGACAAGTCACGCGGCGAATTGTCCAAAAAGAACATGTGTCCCGAATGCGCCGTAAAAGGGGCGGTCCTTGTTAAATCAATGGGTGGAGAAGTTATCTTCGTTGATGGGAGCGCTAAAAAGAAAAGCAGTTCGAGTGGCTGTTTGAGTGTTCTTCTCCTTAGTGTAGCCGCCGTTGGGGTATTAAGCTATATTATGGGAGGATGAACAGCTTCGGGTACAACAAGGGGATGCTGGGCGCCTATCCCGTAATTCGGAAGTTCCTTCCTGCGGGATCACGCGGAAAACATATCGCCTAAAGTAAGACTCGTCGATTCCACCAATTCCATTCCGGCGGGAAGACCGTCTTGTAAACCGGGCTGCGTTCCCGACCAGCAGATAACATCAACCTTTTTCCCTTTGGCAAATTCCACCAAGCGGGCGGAATTCGATTCAAACGTGTTTGGGTAGATCGACAAGCGCCCGATCCGATCACTGTTTACGTCAAGAATGACGTAATGCCGCGCTTTGAGCAGATCTTCAGCGATTAACGATTCCAGCCCTCTATCCTTCCCTATTCCCACAAGGTAGCGTTTCCACAAAGTCTCCTCCGGAACAAAAGTAATGAAAACGCGTGAGACCCGGGGAACCGCCTGCTTGACTTTCGCCTCCAAGGGCCCGCGCATATGGTGGACCGCGCCAAAGGTAAGGTGTTCTTCCACAGCCAGCTCCGCAACGGCAAACACACTTTTCCCAATCGTATACGCATAGAGATTGACCAATTCCCGAATCCCCTTTGTTTCCTTTACGACCGCCGATATCTGGGCAAGCTCCTCGCGGTCGATGGAAACATTCAAAAGGACTTTCCCCGAATTGTACATGAGTTCAATGGCTATTCGCCCTATTAACACCGACACAAGAAGCCCCGCAAGAGAGTCTAAGTACGGCGCATTAAACATCGTTCCCACTACGCCAAACAACACACAACTTTCCACCATGGAATCGCTTAACGTCTCTTTCCCGTCGGAAATCAGGCTGGGACTGTTCAGCTTCTTCCCCAATGTGATCTGATAGGTGGAATTTATCAGCGACAACACTATGGAAATCGACGCCACCGCCAATCCTGCAAGGGATGCCTTCATACTCACATGAACGGGAGGTTCCGTATGGCTGATGGAACTCAGAATCGCGGGCAGTTCATGTTTCAGAGAAAGCCAGCCCAGAAATCCCGTTCCAGACTTTATGAAAAACGTCACCGCAATGATCAGCACAATAATCCCGATTTCAAAACTTACAATATTCTCGACCGAGGCCAACCCTAAGGGGAACTTCTGTGAAGCAGGGCGCCGCCCCAGGAAAATGACAAAAATAACCAGCAGCCCCTCGGCGATATCGGAAAGGTTATGAAACCCATCCGTTTCCAGGGCAACGGAGCCCATGTATCGCCCGGCAAAAATCTTGAAAACAACCTTAAAACAATAGACCGCTATGACGATCGCCATGCACGTATACGGCGAACTGAAATTGATGGATTTAAAAAGCTGTTTCATATTAACGATTACACGCCTGACATCCGCTACACACGGATTCTTTCCTTCGCTCTTTGGTATACAAAAAATTGTGCGCGCATCGTTCATCAACGAGTATGGCGGCACTGCCAAAGTAAAGATCTTCCCGCGAAATACCTCCCGTATCGCTTTTCAACACCGAACCCACGCTGCCCATAAGGTATTCCTTTGAAAAATCCTTCATCACGATCAAATCAACATCCATCCCCACCGCTGTTTCCACTATGCCTTCCACAAACGGCTTGGATTCCAAAAGGATCTCATAGTCTACGCCCGCATCCGCCGCCAGCTTTTCGGCATAATCAAGGTTCTGCCGCACCTCATCGGGGCACTGATGGCGTGTGAAGGGCAGTTCATGCTCCACCGAATAGTAGAAAAGCACCTTGCCGCTAAAACCCCTTGCAATACTAATGCCACGGCACACGCAGGGCATCGTTCCTTTCCTATTGTCCACGGGAATCAATACAAGCATCCCACTCCGCGAGCTATTCGCCCCATGTTTATACATCAGGCAATCAATGTCGCTATTGGAAATCACGTGTTGCGGAAGCGTTGTCTTTAGGGAAGATATGTTGGTGGGACAACGGGTCACAACAAGATCGACGGTGTTGGAATGGCAAAAATCCACAATGCCCTCCGCCGATGACGCGCCGAATGCCACCTCCATAGTGCATTTCACATCCGGCCGTGAAATACTTTCAAGGTTTGCAAACGATCGGCTGTAGTGTTTTCTGCAGTATTCATGCGCTTCTTCCAGTGACCCGACATCACGTTCCTCCATGACAGTCTGCACCGTCTTGTTGGAAACAATGTGAACAACAAAAAGATGTGCGCCGAGGCTTTGCGCCACCCGTGATGCCCATCGGACGGATCCTGTTGTCTTTGCCAACCCGTCATACGGAACCACTATTTTCTCATATACCCGCGCATTCATATACTTCTTTGAATCGTCTCCCAAAAAACGTTTCTACTTTTTGGTCACATGAATGATACCATTATCAACATCGACAACCACTGCTGCTCCTTTTTCCACCAAATTATCACTCAAATAACCCGCAACAGCGCCTATAATAACCTGTTCTATCACCCGGTGCAGCTCTCGCGCTCCAAAAAGATGACTATACCCGCGCTCCACTACAAATGCCATCGCGGCATCAGAAAGCCGCAGCCGTATGCCTCTTTCGCTGAAAAGCCGGGCCTGCCACTGCGAGAAAATCTTCTCCGTTATTTTTCGTATTGCCTGATCCGAAAGCGGATTAAAATGAATGATTCTGTCAATGCGGTTGAGCAACTCCGGACGGAAATAACTCTTCACCGCCTCCATTTCCCGCTTCCGGCGTTCCAGTTCCGCATTTTCATGCCGGCGGGTCCAGTCGGACGTCAATCCCGCCGTCTTGGGATCCGCCGAACCCAAATTCGAGGTCAGGAAAATGATCGTATGTTGAAAATCGGCCCGCCGGCCATGATTGTCCGTGAGACGCCCTTCTTCAAATATCTGAAGAAAAATGGTGGAAATGTCAGGATGCGCTTTCTCTACTTCATCAAAAAGCAGGACACAGAAAGGCTGTCTCCGCAATGCTTCAGTAAGAACGCCGCCATGTTCATACCCAATATACCCCGGTGCGGCGCCTGTGAGTTGCGCTATCTTATGGCGCTCCTCATATTCAGACATGTCAAAAACCACAAAATGCGACGAATCACCATCGAACAATACATCCGCAACAGCCTTCGCCAACTCCGTCTTGCCAACACCCGTAGGCCCCACCAACAAAAAAACTCCATCCGGACGATTCGGACGCGTTAGCCCCTGCTGGGCGCGAAGGATAGTATCGCAAACAGCCTCTACGGCTTCCTCCTGACCAATAATCCGCTCGGACAACTGCCTCCTGATATCTTCAATGCGTCCTTCCGGCTTCGCCAAAAGACGGCTCACCGGAATCTTGGTTTGCCCAGATATTACATGCGCAACATCTTCCCGCCCGAGGCACAATGTCTTCCGCGACGGTTTGGAGGCCGTCGGATCCGTCCAGAACGCCTGATCTTCCCCCCCGCACAATACATTTGCACACGACTGATGAAGCACATCAAGCGCCTTTGCGGGAAGACGCAGGCTCGGCATATAGCGCATCGTGAACTCTACCGCCGCCTGAATGGCTTCATCGGATATCGTCAGTTCATAATGCTTTTCAAGACCCCCGCGAAGCTCCTTCATTATTTGAACCGTTTGCCCGGCGGTAGGTTCATTCACATATATCTGAAGAAAACGGCGGTGCATCGCCGCGTCTTTTTCAATATGTTGACTGTATTCAGACTCTGTCGTGGCCCCGATAAAATTGATCTCGCCCCGGCTGAGCGCTGGTTTAAGTTGATTTGCAGCATCCATCCCGCCTGTTGTGCCGGCCCCGGCCCCCATCATCAAATGCATCTCATCGATAAACACAATCACCGAATCCCGGTTCTCACGCGCCTCGTCAAGCATCCTCTGAATCCGCTCCTCAAACTGGCCCCGAAACTGTGTGCCGGCCAGAAGAGAAGACATTGATATTTCTATGATCCGCATGCCGCTGAAACGAGAACGCAATGGCTCCGGAAGGCTCTTTTTTACAATTGCAAGCGCGAGCCCGTCCACAATCGAGGTCTTCCCCACACCCGCCTCGCCCAGCAATACCACGGCATTCTTGTCTTTTCGCACCAGGCCCCGGCAAACCGCGGCTATCTCCATATCGCGGCCAACCACCTGCCCAATCTCACCCGCTTCCGCCCGTGCCGTCAAATCACGGCCAAACTTGTCCAGGAACGGCGTTTTTGTCTTGGCCTTATTCCGTTTCTCCTCTTTCGCCGCTTGCGCCTCAACAAACGTCTCCTGACTCTTCTTTTCGCACATCATCGCCAATTGATGCACATCGATGCTTTGCTTGCACAAAAATGAATAGGCCTGGCTCTTGTTCTCCACAATTATGGCCCAAAGCAAATGCACCGGCAGGATGCGAAAGCTGCCCGAACCTCTGGCAAGACGGTCTGCAATGCGAAACACCTCCCGGCCTTGCTCATTTCTGTGCAACTCTCTGTTGGATCCCGTTGCATTCCCCGGTCCAATATGCTTCTTGAAACTAAGGCGCAGCTTCTTGGCATCCAGACTGCTTTCGGCAAACGTGGAAGCCATCTGGCCGAACTCAAATCCCAGCCGCTTAAAACCAGAGCCTACAATACCCAAATGTTGCGCATATTCCTGAATCTCTTTCTCCGAAAGACACGCCGCCCGGCACAGTCCCAAAAAAAGTTGCTCCGGACCGATGCTGTCGTATTGAAGATCCGATGCTTCAATAACAGACATAATCCTGACTATCGTGCATGCGTTGCTGAGATTTTCCATGCTTTAACTCATCTCGCTCCAGAGAGTCTTAATTCCCTCCGGCATTCCATATTATTCCACAAGCCGGTCCGCAGTGATCTCCGCACCCTGGACACGCAAGCTTAGTTTTTTCCCTTCAACAACAAGATCCCGCAATGAAACCAATGCGGGTTTTCCCTCTATTGTCATTTCTTCTCCGGTGCTTTTGCAAAGAAGCTTCTTGCCCGTCGCGGACCACTGCGAAGCAGTTACCGTCACCTCCCCGGCAAGTACGAGGTCGCATATAGGCGTTGGCTTTGACTTTGCCGCATTAAGCTTGTTCCGCGCCCAGGCAATCGATTTTTGTATTGATTCATTGGATGCATCAAGTTTCGCGGCCTTTTTCCACGCGCCAATCGCCTGAACAAGACGATCTTGCTGGGCAAAAACCTTGCCCAACACCATCCATGCGGTGGAACATGCCGGATCAAGCTGAACCGACGCCTGCAACCGCTGTTCGGCGGTTGTTAAATCCCCAATAATGGCTGAAGAAAGGCCCTCATTAAAAAGGATCTTAGGCATCAATAAGGCGCCGGCAAAAGACGACCAGTCACTGCCGCATTCCCGGCATCGCAAATGTCCGGCAAGCAATTGCTCCCCAACATCTGCCTTTTCGCAACCGAAACACTTCATACGATGATTCTCCTCAACAACTTCCGTTTCCAGCCGGGGCGCCCGGCACACCCCGCATCATCCATATCCAAACCATGTTCATTCCGCTGTGCAGGGATAACTGTTCAGCTACCCCATTCCCGCCGGCAATTTGCCAGGATGTTTTGCCATTCGCGCTGCTTTTGATGATAAAAAGTTCCCGCGAACTGCAAACCGGCTTTTTTATAATCACTCTCTATTCTTTTGACACACTGTAACGCCCGTCCAATAGCCTCCATGGCATGTGTGCATTCATTCCTTCTTTCGAACGATGAAAAGCCCTTCGCGCTCTTGCAATGCTGTTCGAATCTGCCATAAAAACTAACGGCTTCTGCAAAATCAAGCTCCATTCGCATAAGCAGGAAGGCATTCTCCAGAAGTCTGGCTTCCTCAAACGCGCCTGGTTCCCGCTTTTTCTTGGCGGCTTTGTTTGCCGCTTGAAAAACCGGCTCTGCGAGCCTGTGGGCGCAATGATACGCCTCTCGCGCGTTTTCAATATCACCCCGGCTGGCAAGCATCCGGGCTGCTGAAAAAATCGCGCCAAGCACCGGATCCTTGGCAGCAACTGCTGCAAATATGCCGGCGGCCTTTTCTTCCGTTGCCACGTTCTGCGAATTTCCAAAAAACACTTCAGCCGTATACTGTAACATGTCAATTGAAGGAACCAACGAATGATACTGGGGCGATCTCTGGCTTATGATCTTCGCCAGACCCAGCAAGTCAAACGATGTTTCCAACAGTGTCTGCACGGCTCTGCCAGGATCGTTCTTTTGCAGGTCTTCGGCTGCAGCGATCTTTTGCCCATACTTGGCCGCCCATTTGGATGAAGAAAAGTGTTTTACACCAGACGGGCGCCTCTCCTCAGGCGGCAAGGAAGAGGCCGCCTGTCCTGCTTTGGAGGCATCCACATCACAACCTAATGCCTTTATCGCCTCACTTGCCTTCCGCTGCGTGTGAAGCTGCGATGGATTTTCTTCTCCAACTTTATGCGCCTCCACGGTTTGCTTGGGCAATGTTGCAGGATCCAACGCCTCCAGACGCGATAGCATGACAGGCTCAATCATGGCGGCATGCCCCGCGCCTGCTGTTCCATATGCCTCCGTGTCAAGATACTCCGTGCGCGCTGAGATGCCAGCCGAAGACAGCAAATTCTGCCACGTTGACGTCAGGCCAAATGCGCATTGACCGCCGATAAGCACTCTATCAATATCGCTCAAATCAATGTTTTTTTGATGCATCCGGGCAAAAAACTTCTCACTCGTTTTACCAATGCTGGCGATTATGGAACCCGCCGTATCGGTAAAAACTTTTTGATCAATCGCAAGCACAAAACCCGGAGGCATTGCGGCCTGACGCGTCTCAAAGCGATCCACATTGATGCGCCCGTTATTGGTCTGGCCGGACGCCAATTCAATTTTTACCCGCTCACATTCCGCCCGCAGTGTCTCGTCTGCGAATTGCCGTAAGTCCCACGTGCTCCGTGACCTCAAATGTCTGCATGCGTTGGTTAAAATCAACTGCATCAGGAGCATGTCGAGTTCGTCGCCCCCAAGCGAGAGGGTGCCTTCATAAACGGCTTCCATCAATTGCGGGGAATCGGGCGAACGCGAGAGCAGGCTTAATCCAAACGTTCCGGCGCCCAGGTGAAAGTACAATACATTCCGGATGCCGCCCTCGGAGGCAACGCTCTTGTTAACCGCCAACATTGTTTCATCTGGAAGTTCAACTTGAACAAACCCCGCATCCATGGCTGCCCCGATAACTTCACGGCGTTCAAGATCCCGGAAACACGATGGCACCGGAATAACTATCCCAACATGCTCTACATCAAGATGGGAAAGCATATCCTCGTGCAAGGCCGCCAGCCGCCGCGACAGCCACACCCGGATGCTGCTCTCGCCAATGACCGACCGGCGAACCGTTTTTCCAAGAAAACGCTTGTAATTGTCCACCGAGAGCAGCATGCCGCCCTCGGCAGACATTCCCCTCGCGTCTGTTCCCGTCTCAGGCAGACTCTTCTGGATAAATGGCACTATCCGCGAGTTCGCAAAACGATGGGGCAGAGATACCACTGCGCCGTTCTCCTGCCTCCATGCGCGCCAGCTACTGGCGCCCATATCCAGCGCAATCATTGCGGCGCGCATTGTAGCTCCTTTCTGTTCATAATTTCCGGCTCACTTGTGGAAAATATCCCACTATCTATCGTCATCATAAGCGTCACTTGCTCAAAAATGGATTAAACCGGACTCCAGTGCCCGGCCCCTCACCCTGGCCACCCCCGCCGCCTCCAATGCCGCTCCGCACAGCAGTCATGATCTCCGCGAATAACCGCTCGAATTCTTCTTCCGCCTCATAGCTCCCGGTTGCCAAGTCTGGAATAAGCCGGTCCAATCTGCTCCGGAATTTCTCTGCCTCCGCCGGATTCCATTGCTGTATGCGGAATGTGGCCACATACGCCTGGAAGGCCATCTGTGGAATTTTGTCCAGGCTCTGGACTATCTCATCAATCCGGCTGGTAAGCGTTTCACCTTTCTCCTGATCCTTGAGATCGATGCACCGTTGAAGGGACTGTGCCAACTTCGGAAGTTCGTGTGCAATGTCAGGATCCAAAAGCTCGCCAATCTTGTGAATTATCAGATTCGCCCAAGCTATCGAGCCCTCGGCTTCATGCATCCATTTGGGCTTCTCTTCCTCCACCCCGGCCTCTGCTGCAATCTTCTGCAGTTCTTCATCCACGGCATCCATTTCATCGCGCTTGTGCGAAGAAGACAGCGTCTCGTTGCCTGCGAGATCCACCGCCCGGGTTTCAAGCTTTTGTAACCGTGCCTGCTGCTCGGGCGTAAGGCGTGCCCCGGCCCGTTTGCGTATCTCAGAGGCCCGGTCAAATACCCCCTTGGCATTTGCCCCGGAACGCCCCGCGGATTCAAACTGACCGCTTGCACGTGTTCCCTTGCCTTCTCCCTTGACTTCCACCGTGACCTCAAGCGTCATGTTTCTATCGAAAGCAAAAGTTACATCCACATCCGTGTTCTTGGGCACAGGCTTTTCAAGCATTACAATCACATCACCCATCAAATCGTTCTGAGCCGCATCATCCACGTTTTCTCCACAATACACCGGGATGTCCACTATCCGCTGTTTGTCGGATTCAGTCTGAAACACTTCCGTATGACCTTCCATCATGGGATAATTCGTCCCCGCCGGAATGATAATGTGTAACTTGCCGCCCGCAAGGCCAATCCCATAGGATTGCGCAAGCGTTCCTGTGAATCCGCCGGTCTCCTTGTCGCCACTTTTCAACCCACACTTCGGGCATTCCGTCCAATTCGGCGGCAATTCGGGATAGCCGCAATTCGTACACTCCGTAAACTGCTTTTTTGCTTCTTCCATAACATGTGTCGGAAAAACGAAATGACATTTTTTGCATTCCTTCACCCCGAGGTCATTCCAAGTCCCGCATTTCAAGCACTTTACTTTGGCCGGAATCTTTGTCGCGTATACCGCTGCCCCTTGCGCCACACACCGCATTGGATCCAAATCAAAACGAACCTTCTCCGGACCGAACCGCTCGCGAACCTTTTCCCGCACCAAAGGCACAAAGGTCGAACCACCCACCATCAGCACTTCATCAATATCATCATCCGTTATCCCGGCATTGGCAAAGGCCTTATCCATGAGATCCATGGTTCGCTGCACCAGTGGCATAATCGCGCCGTCAAACGTCTTCTCCACCACCTGGCCCTGAATTTCCACATCACAGTGCGGGCACAGCGCCACGGCTTGATAGATTGGATATCCATCCTTGTCCCTGTTCCCCGTATCCTTGGCCGAAACCACGCATCGTTCGCCGCACTGGCTGCACTTCGGGCTCTTCTCGATTTTCATCTTCACCAACAGGTTGCCCATATCCCCCAGCACTTCCTGGATTTCCACCTCTTCCATGTCCGAAAGACGCATTTTGGTGCGTTCCGCCCACTTCGTGATCTCCATGATCGAAGACGGGCGCTCGGTCGGATCCTTCTTGTGTGTTTTCTTAATGTGTTCCACGATGAAATTGGCGATGCATCGATCAAAATCATTGCCCCCAAGCCACATGTCTCCCGACAACCCCGTGGTCACAAAATCCCCTTCGGACACCAGGATAACCGTCACATCGAAGGTGCCCCCGCCCAGATCGTAGACAAGTATCATCCGCCCGTCATGTTTCTCCGGATCCGTGCCGAAGGCCAGCGCCGCCGCGGACGGTTCCGGAAGAAGCGCCAGTACTGTCAGCCCCGCCCGCGCTCCCGCCTCCATCGTCGCAATATGCTGCGATTGATTAAAATAGGCCGGCACCGTTATGACGGCCTCTTCCATCTTCATGTTGGGATTGAGATATTCGTAATCGTCCTTCATCTTGCCCAACACCAGCGCGCCAATGTCTTGCGGCTCGTAGTCCTTCCCATCAATCTCGATCAAAAGGCCCTTGCCGCCCGCCGCCGCCTCTTTCACCTTGTACGGAAGACTCTTGATCGCTTCTTGAACATTTGGATCAGAAAAATTGCGCCCCATCAGCCGCTTAGCCGAGTACACGCTGCACTCCGGCGCCAACACACTTATCGCCCGCGCGGGTTCCCCCACAATCCATGACTCACTATCCTTCTGCCACGTTGCCCACGAAGGCGTCAAATAATCCCCCTGCTTGTTCCTGTGAAACTTCAATCCTCCTTTATACATGGCCATTACCGAATTCGTCGTGCCAAGATCGATTCCATTCCGATCACTCATTGCCATTCTCCTTCTATATGTTCTTCATTCCCAATTATGTGTCAAATACAATCTCAAAAAAACCGTCCGTACAGTCAGAACCTGGTTATTTATTAACAACAGGACATGCTAGAAATCACGATTCTTTAACTCTCAATAAACGGAACTCTTTTTCACGGATCTATTCGCCATTTACATCATAAAAATTCCTTGACAATGCTTTTTTAACTCTAAGACTTTCTTAATGCTACTCATGAACTCCTTTACCCGGACGTGGCGGTGGCGGTGGCGGTGGCGGATGGTTCTTTAGCCATTCTTCAATCTCATCAAGCAACTGATATAATTCTTTTTCAGCCTCAAAGCTGCCGGACACAAGGCGCGAAACAAGCTTGTCAAGT
>Ga0116156_10001903_pt1 | contig 19520 bp, 15 predicted proteins | sample AD_UKC045_MetaG_FD_89891 | JGI IMG/M metagenome (GOLD analysis project Ga0116156, IMG submission 89891) | Active sludge microbial communities of municipal wastewater-treating anaerobic digesters from USA - AD_UKC045_MetaG | ecosystem: Engineered > Bioreactor > Anaerobic > Digestate | place: USA... | reverse complement strand
CGGGGTTTGGTTTACATTTCCGGCGGCAGGAAGTTGCCGGGGGCTATAATCTTGATCGAATGTAAACCAAATCCTTCTTTGGTCGGGGTTTGGTTTACATTTCCGGCGGCAGGAGGCCGGAAATCGGCATCTATATTATATTTATTGGATTAACACATAGTACTATTAATAAAGTGATACCCGAAACACAAAAAATTCTTTGATTGATAGTTGACAGCTCACAAAGATACGAGTAAAATTGTACTAATATTCATATCGGAATGCGATGACGAGGAAGAGTAACTTGCCCCCAAAGCAAAGAGAGCTGTCGACTGGTGAAAGACAGAGTTTGGGGATTTGATGAAAATCACCTCCGAGCAATCGGCTGAAGGGGATTATTTAAATGTTGCTTGCGGACTATCCCTGAGTAGGCTTGATCGGTTGATGGCCGTTACACCATCTGGCATTAAAATATCGATATTAGGATGCTGATGAGAGGTCTTTTTCGATCAGGTCATGAAAAAGGCAATAAGAGTGGTACCGCAAAGATGATCAGTCTTTGTCTCTTAACAGAGGCAAGGATTTTTTTTAACCAATGCTTGTCAATAATAGTCGGCCGGGAAAAATAATTAAAATTTAGAAAATCATGTCCGAACGAAACAAGATTTTCTATGTTATTTCAGCATATAACGCCTCAGGGAATAGAGACCCTGACTTAAATCAACTTACACCGCTATCGTTTAATATAGACAGGGGGAAAGGCAATGCAAAAAAACGGCTCTGAAATAATAATGGAGGTTCTGCTTGAGCAGGGTGTCGATACCATATTTGGCTATCCCGGGGGTGCCGTACTAAATATTTATGATGCTCTCTACCGCTATGGTGACCGGATCCGTCACATTCTTACAGCCCATGAGCAAGGAGCATCACATGCAGCAGACGGTTATGCCAGAGCAACGGGCAAGCCCGGAGTAGTTTTTGCAACCTCAGGCCCAGGTGCAACCAACCTAGTCACCGGACTTGCCACAGCTTTTATGGATTCAATTCCCGTTATTGCCATAACAGGAAATGTAAGTACAGAATTGCTGGGCAAGGACAGTTTTCAGGAAGTTTTCATCACGGGAATAACCATGCCCATTACAAAACACAACTACGTTGTTCGTGATGTTACAAAGCTTGCGGATACCTTGCGTAGAGCTTTTGAAATCGCAACCGGCGGCCGCCCCGGGCCGGTGCTTATTGACATCCCGAAGGATGTATCCGCCGCCTTATGTGATTATGAACCTAAAAAACCTTCAGAAAAGAAGAAGGACTCCTTTGTCGATGAAGGACAACTGACAGAAATTGCAGAGCTGTTGAATAATAGCAAGCGACCCGTAATGCTTTATGGGGGCGGCGTAGTTGCTTCCAACGCATCTGGCCTTGTTATGCAACTGATCAAAAAAGCTAAAATACCCAGCTGCCATACAATTATGGGAACCGGTGTATTACCCTGCGGCGACCCTTACAACCTGGGGATTATCGGCATGCATGGCAGCGTATCCGCCTCAATGGCAGTCCAGCAGGCTGATGTCCTTCTGGCTGTGGGTGCACGTTTCTCCGATAGAGTGGCCACTAATGCTGGCAAATTCGCAAAAGACTCCAAGATCATTCATATTGATATCGACCCGGCAGAGATCAACAAAAATGTAACCATAGACTACAGCCTTATCGGAGATGTCCATGCAGTTTTTGAAAGACTTCTTCCTATGATCAAGGAGAGGCAGGATGAAAACTGGCTGGAAGAGATCCGCTCTCTAGGTTTAAAGGAATACATACCGGATGAAAGCTGCGACAAATTAAAGCCTCACAATATAATCCGGGACATCTTCGAAATCTTCGGGAACAAAATTATAATGACTACTGATGTGGGTCAGCACCAAATGTGGGCGGCCCAATACTCACGAGCAGAAAATCCGCGGGATTTTCTCACTTCGGGAGGACTTGGGACTATGGGCTACGGATACGGTGCCGCCATCGGCGCAGCTTGCGGCCGTCCGGGCACGAAAGTAGTTCACGTCACAGGCGACGGAAGTTTCCATATGAACCTTAACGAGCTTTGCACCTCCGTAAGCCACGAACTCCCTATCACAACGGTCTTATTCAACAACAATGCGCTGGGAATGGTCTACCAATGGCAAAAATCCTTTTATGAAGGTCGGCTCTCCTATACCGTGCCAAACAGAAAAACGGATTTTGTATGCTTGGCAGAAGCTTTCGGAGCAAAGGGTGTACGATGCGAAACCAGAGAGGAATTGTGCAGGGCTTTGGAAGAAGCTGCAAGCCGCCAGGGGCCTACAGTGATCGAGTGCATCTTGAGCTGCGAAGAGCGGGTGCTTCCGATGATACCCGCAGGCCAGACTATTGATGATATCATCCTGGAATAGGAGGAGATATAATGAAAAGACATATACTGTCCATTATTGTAGAAAACAATGCGGGGGTACTGGCACGAGTCTCAAGTCTCTTCGGGCGGCGCGGATACAATATCGACTCTCTGACTGTATCTGAAACCAACAGCCCGGGAACTTCAAATATCACTCTGACTGTTACGGGGGATGAGAGCATCTTAGAGCAGATCATCAAGCAGCTTTGCAAGCTTATTGAAGTTATTTCGGTGAAGCACCTAGCAGACAACACCGCATTGAGCCGAGAACTGCTTCTGATAAAAATTAAGATCGATGCCGCCACAAGGGCTGAACTTCGAGAGATATCCGATATCTACGAGGCTTCCATAGTCGACCTTGCGCCCGGGTCCATGATGATCGAGCTGACGGGCACCACCCAGAAAATAGATGCTTTTCTGCTGAATCTCCGGGTATATCCCATACTTGAAATGTGCCGTACCGGCGTGACCGCACTGGAGCGGGACAGCGCTGTTAAATAATTGCTGAATAAAAAACGGAGGTAGAACTGATGGTTACGATGTATTATGACAAAGACTGCAACATGGAGCTCCTGAAAGACAAGACCATAGCCGTAATAGGTTATGGCAGCCAGGGACACGCCCATGCTCTCAATCTTAAGGAAAGCGGAATGAACGTAGTTGTAGGGCTCAGGAAAGGTTCCGCTAATTGGACAAAGGCAGAAGAAGCCGGTCTCGCAGTCCTGGAAGTTGACGAAGCTGCCAAAGCCGGCGATTTGGTCATGATGCTGGTCCCCGACGAAAAGGCTGCGGATCTTTATAAAGCCAAAATCGCCGCCAACCTGAAACCTGGAAACGTCCTCATGTTCGCCCACGGTTTCAACATCCATTATAATCAAATAACCCCTCCGGCGGAATGCGACGTTATCATGGTCGCTCCAAAGGGCCCGGGTCACACCGTGCGCAGCCAGTATCAGGAGGGCAGAGGAGTTCCCTCTCTCATTGCCGTGCATCAGGATGCTTCCGGTAAAGCCAGAGAATATGCTCTCGCTTATGCAGGCGGCATCGGGGCCGGCCGTGCAGGCATTATCGAAACAACCTTCAAGGATGAGACGGAAACCGATCTTTTTGGGGAACAAGCAGTGCTTTGCGGCGGCGTGACGGAACTCATGAAAGCCGGTTTTGATACCTTGACCGAGGCGGGTTATCCTCCGGAGATGGCATATTTCGAATGTGTCCACGAAATGAAGCTGATCATCGATATGGTGAACAACGGCGGGTTGTCGCTAATGAGATACTCCATTTCCGACACTGCGGAATTCGGTGATTATGAAACCGGCCGCAGGATCATAACCGAAGACACAAGAAAGGAAATGAAGAAAATACTGCGTGAAGTCCAGGACGGCACTTTCGCCTCGAAATGGATCGCCGAAAATAACGCAGGGAAGAGAGCACACTTCTTAGCCTGCCGTCGTATAGAAGCAGAGCATCCGGTGGAAGTAGTCGGTGCGAAGCTTCGCAAGATGATGAGCTGGCTGAAAAAATAGCCGGTTGATCGGCTATAAGATATCCTATTGATTTTTGAGGAAAGTAAAATGGATTTAAAAAGCAGACAAGTTACCCAAGGAGTGGAAAGGGCGCCCCATCGCTCCCTTTTCTATGCTATGGGATATACTAAAGAAGAATTGGACAGGCCGTTAATCGGTGTGGTCTCCGCCTTCAGCGAAATCGTTCCCGGCCACAGCCATCTGGACAAGGTGGCAGATGCGGTAAAGGCCGGAGTACGCATGGCGGGAGGAACCCCTATTCTGGTCCCCTCCATCGGCGTATGCGATGGCATCGCCATGGGCCATGAGGGGATGAAGTATTCTCTACCAAGCAGAGAACTAATCGCAGACAGCGTTGAAACCATGGCCCTTGCCCATTGTTTCGATGGTTTGGTCCTTATTCCAAATTGTGACAAGATCATTCCCGGCATGGTCATGGCAGCTGCACGCCTCAACCTTCCGGCCATCGTCATAAGCGGCGGGCCCATGCTTGCCGGTACACACGGAGACAGGGAGATCAGCCTTTCCACCATGTTTGAAGCGGTCGGGGCCAGAAAAGCCGGACTTATAGACGAAGAAGCGCTTGTCTCCATGGAAAATAAGTCCTGCCCCGGGTGCGGCTCATGTTCAGGCATGTATACTGCCAACTCCATGAATTGCCTCTGCGAGGCCATCGGCATCGCTCTTCCCGGAAATGGGACCATACCGGCGGTACATTCGGGGCGCATCCAGCTTGCAAAGCGTACCGGTATGCAGATCATGGACCTGATAGCCAAGGATATCAAATCCCGGGACATTCTCACAGAAGCGGCAGTGAAAAATGCTCTTGCAGTGGATATGGCTCTCGGCTGCAGCACTAACAGTGTCCTTCATCTATTAGCTGTTTCTGCAGAAGCGGAAATAGATCTGGATCTTGACCTTATTAACAAAATCAGCGGCAAAACGCCAAACCTCTGTCACCTGGCTCCTGCCGGAAACACTCATATCCAGGATCTTGATGCTGCAGGCGGCATACCGGCAGTGATGGCACAACTGGCAGAGGGTGGTCATATAGACACGTCTCTTATGACAGTTACGGGCAAAAGCGTTGCAGAGAACATTAAAGACCGCATCAATAATAACCCTGAAGTGATCCGCCCCTTGTCGGATCCTTACAGTCCAACCGGCGGCATCGCAGTGCTGTGGGGAAATATCGCAAAGGACGGTTGTGTAGTTAAACGCTCCGCTGTTTCCGAAGAAATGCTTGTCCACAGCGGTCCTGCACGAGTCTTTGACAGCGAAGACGAAGCCATAGCCACCATTTACGACGGCAAAATCCTGCCGGGAAATGTAGTTGTGATACGCTATGAAGGTCCCAAAGGCGGCCCCGGCATGAGGGAAATGCTCGGACCCACCTCCGCCTTAGCAGGCATGGGGCTTGATAAAAGCGTTGCTCTGATTACCGACGGGCGGTTCAGCGGAGCTTCAAGAGGCGCATCCATCGGCCATGTCTCTCCTGAGGCCGCATCCGGAGGAGAGATCGGACTCATTGAGGAAGGGGATATAATCGATATCGACATCCCGGGGAACCGCATCCATGTCCGGGTCTCCGAAGAGGAACTCACCCGAAGAAGGCAAAACTGGCAACCGAGGGAACCGAGGATCACCTCCGGCTGGCTCAGCCGCTACACCAGACTGGTCTCATCTGCAAATACAGGGGCTGTGCTTCGATAGACCAGAACATGCGCACGAGTACGATTTTAATCCATATTAAAAATGACCAGGAACATAAACGAAATCATGGTCATTTTTTACAATATTTAATAATTTAGGACTGCTCTTTTACTGGATTTGGATTTATCCTTTTTTAATGCCCGAAAGCAACGTAAATCTATGATTTTTTAATATTCCGTTGCTTTTTATGGCTTTTTCTACTCTTTTTGACCCTTAAAGCAACGGATTTTTAAGAATTCTACGATTTTCGTTGCCTTTTTCGTCAAAAAGACAACGGAAATTAGCTTATTCCCTGGATTACGTTGCTTATTTCAAAATTTTACCATCTAAACAAGCCCGAAAGCAACGTAAATCTATGAATGTTTAATATTCCGTTGCCTGAAGGAGAAAACCAAATAGGAATCCGAATATTATGCCTGCCAGTTTTAAATAAAGTCCTTGATTAATCCGAACATTCAAAAACAGCCGCTCGTTTTTATATCAGTTTTTTTGCTGTTTTATTGTTTTGTCGAATCGGGGAAAGATATAATAAGCTATCGGAACGAAAAGTCAAAAGAGCGAATCATGGAGGAGCACTATGACAATCAAGAAAATTGCGATCATTATGGGAAGCGACAGCGATTATCCGGTGGTCAAGAATGCCGGAACCATTTTGACGGAGCTGGGCTTACCTTTCATCACCCGGGTAATGTCAGCCCACAGAACACCGGAATTGGTGGAAGCCTTCGCGTCCGGCGCAAGGGATGAAGGTTTCGGCGTTATTATAGCCGCAGCCGGCAAAGCCGCCCATCTTGCCGGTGTAATCGCTGCCCACACCAGCCTCCCGGTAATCGGCATACCTATCAAATCCTCGGCCTTTGGCGGCTTGGATGCTCTGCTTTCTACTGTTCAGATGCCTAAAGGTGTTCCTGTAGCAACAGTAACTGTTGACGGAGCGGAGAATGCAGCTCTCCTGGCAGCACAGATACTGGCTGTACAGGATCAGGCAATAGCAGAAAAGCTATCTGCCTTACGCCTTCAAATGAAAGAGGATGCCATCGCAAAAGATAAGGAATACGCTTGTCATACTTTCGGAGGAGAATAAAATGTATTGCGCAGAAAATAAGCTTCATGAAGAATGCGGTGTTTTCGGCATCCGCAGCATCAGCGGCACCGATGTTGTAAACAGTGTTTATCACGGACTTTATGCTCTTCAGCACCGAGGCCAGGAAAGCTGCGGCATAGCCATCAACGACGACGGCATCATTACCGGGCATAAGGGCCTTGGCTTAGTCAGCGAGGTTTTTTCAAAGGATTCAGTGGAAAAGCTGCCACGCGGGAACATGGCCATCGGTCACTGCCGTTACAGCACATCCGACGATCTTTCTGTGACAGACGCTCAGCCTCTGGTGATACGTCATATAAAAGGCACTATGGCCATTGCTCATAACGGCAACCTTACCAATGCCGCGAAACTCAAAGAAGAGCTGGAATTGACCGGAGCGATATTTCACACCACAAGCGATGCTGAGATAATCGCCTATACTATAATTCGAGAACGCCTTGTGTCATCTTCTATTGAGGAGGCCATAAGCCGAGCCATGTCAAGGATCCACGGCGCTTATTCCCTCGTGATCATGTCCCCGAAAAAGCTCATAGCCGTCCGCGACCCCTTGGGATTTCGCCCTCTCTGCATCGGGAAAACCGGCGAAGATCATATCATCGCTTCAGAAAGTTGTGCTTTAGAAAGCGTAGGCGCCTCGTTTTTCCGAGATGTAAAGCCCGGTGAAATCGTAGTTATCGATGAAGATGGGATTCGCAGCATCGAGGAAAACTGCAAACCGGGAACCAAATCAGCCTGTGTCTTTGAATTCATTTACTTTGCCCGACCGGATTCCGTTATAGACGGAAGCAGCGTCCACATTGCCAGGCAGCGCGCGGGCGCTTTTCTATCGTTAGAGCATCCCGTACAGGCTGACGTGGTCATCGGAGTCCCTGATTCCGGCATCGATGCGGCTCTGGGCTATTCCAGGCAATCAGGCATACCTTACGATGTAGGTTTCATCAAAAATAAATATATAGGAAGAACCTTTATCGAACCCTTCCAGCCCCGGAGGGAGAACACTCTGCGAATCAAGCTGAATACCATATCCTCTACTGTCAGAGGTAAAAGGGTAATATTGATCGACGATTCCATAGTCAGAGGCACTACGAGCAAGCGCATCGTGCGTCTGCTCCGCGAAGCAGGTGCGACGGAGGTCCATATGCGGGTCTCGTCACCCCCTTTCCTTTATCCCTGCTATTTCGGGACCGACATAAAATCAAGGGAAAGTCTGATAGCGGCGAACTACAGCATAGAGGAAATAGCAGAGCTAATCGGCGTTGATTCTCTGGGATTTCTCGGGGTGGATAATGTAACGAAGCTGGCGGACAACCCTTCTTTGGAGTTCTGCACCTCCTGTTTTACCGGCCGCTATCCGATCCCTGTTCCTGCTGCTATGCCAAAAGAAAAATATAAGCGTAAAATAGGTGATAATGAGGGAGGATCTAATGAAGACGCAGAGTTGCAAAACGTTGCAAAAAAGCAAGCAATGGCGGAGAGTGTAAAATGAAAAGTAAAAGCGACATCTATAAAGAATCCGGCGTTGATATCACCGCAGGTTACGAAGCGGTTTTGTTGATGAAGGAGCATATCGGAAGGACGGCCACGCAAGGCGTCCTTGGAGGGATCGGAGGCTTCGGCGGACTTTTTGCTCCTGATCTTTCCGGCATAAGAGAACCCGTTCTTGTATCCGGCACCGACGGTGTCGGGACAAAGCTCAAGATTGCTTTTCTTATGGACAAGCATGACACCATCGGCATCGATTGCGTGGCTATGTGCGTCAACGATATTATTTGCAGCGGCGCCAGGCCTCTCTTTTTTCTGGATTACCTGGCAGTCGGCGTCAACAGGCCCCAGAAAGTCGCTTCTATCGTTTCCGGTATTGCGGATGGCTGTGTTCAGGCCGGCTGTGCCTTGATAGGCGGGGAAACTGCTGAAATGCCCGGCTTTTATGCTCCAAATGAATACGATCTGGCCGGTTTTGCCGTCGGTTTAGCCGATAAAAACAAACTCATTGATCCACAATCAGTAAAACCGGGAGATGCGATCATCGGGCTTCCCTCTTCAGGGATCCACTCCAACGGTTTTTCCCTTGTCAGAAAAGTGCTTAACGTTGAAGACCGCTCTTTGTCTGCATATATGCCTGGTCTTTCCTCAACCCTTGGCGAAGCTCTGCTGACGCCCACAAGGATCTATGTGAAGCCTGTCCTCTCCCTGCTTTCAAAGATGAATGTCAAAGGCATCAGCCACATCACCGGCGGCGGCTTTTTTGAGAACATACCCCGGATCCTTCCTGCCGGATGCTCCGCAAGGATAGACACCGGTTCATTCACGATACCGCCTGTTTTTCGCCTGATAGAACAAGAGGGAAATCTGCCTGAGAGGGAAATGTTCAACATTTTCAATATGGGCATTGGTCTGTGCCTCGTACTTGACCCTCAAAATACGGACGAAGCCCTTCGCACTCTGAACAAAGCGATCAAAGAGCATCCCTTCCCTTTAAACCCTCAATCTGCGGATGATATCGCACGTGTGATCGGAGAGGTCGTCCCCGGAGAAAATGAGGTGATGCTGTGCTGAATATCGCCGTATTGATCTCGGGAAGCGGGACAAACCTTCAGGCATTGATCGATGCACAAAAGGGAGGCAGCCTTAAATCAGGCAGGATCAAGCTTGTCATTTCTGACCGGCCCGGAGCCTTCGGGCTTGCCAGAGCCTCCGAAAACGACATCCCTGCACTCGCCATCGACCGTAAAAGCTTTCAAAATCCGCAGGATTTTGACCGCGCGGTCTTAAAACAACTGCATGATCACAATATACATCTTGTGGTTCTGGCCGGCTTTCTTTCAATTTTGGGGAAAGAGCTTATCAAGGAATACGAAAACAGAATCATAAATATCCATCCTTCCCTCATCCCGGCATTTTGCGGCGAGGGTTATTACGGTCTTAAGGTTCACAATGCCGTCCTTGAAAAAGGCGTCAAAGTCACCGGCGCAACTATCCACTATGTAAACGAGATCGCCGACGGCGGCCGGATCATCATGCAGCAGCCGGTGCTCGTCAAAGACGGAGATACTCCCGAAAGCCTGCAAAGGCGGGTCATGGAGGAAGCGGAATGGATCCTGCTTCCAAGGGCGGTGGAACAGATTTGCGCATCACTGCTGCAGGATGATAGAATAAGACTAAACACTGTTAAAGAAACGGAAAAAGAGAAAGGCAGGTCTGAAAATGAAAGTCTATGATCTTTTTGAGTATTTGAACAACAAAAGCTATCCGGGTCGAGGGATAATTCTGGGCACCGATGAAAATGGCAAATACGGCGTGGCTGCCTATTTCATCATGGGAAGAAGCGAAAACAGCAGAAACCGCATTCTTTCTAAGGATGGTGACGGCATAAGAACGAAAGTCTATGACCAAGCAAAGGTAACTGATCCCTCCCTCATCGTCTATTCTCCGGTTCGGGTATTATCCCGAAGCACTATTGTGACAAACGGAGACCAGACAGACACCATATATGATGCTCTGGAGCGCTTCGAAGCTAACAGGAACGACTATAAGGGAGCCCTTCTGACCGATGGGCTTGAGAGCACCCTGGCCTCCCGAGCTTTTGATGAGGCTCTTGCTGCAAGGACCTTTGAGCCGGACGAGCCAAATTATACCCCTCGCATATCCGGGCTTCTGTTCTCCAACGGTGATTTCTCATCCTACCGGCTGTCCATACTAAAATCCGCCGATGGTGACCCCGCAACCTGCCAGAGATTCTTTTATTCCTATGAAAACAAGCTCCCCGGAGTGGGGCATTTGATCCACACCTATCAGGTCAACCAAAACCCTCTTCCCTCTTTCGAGGGAGAACCCCGGCCTGTAACGATCCGCGGGAGCATAGATACTTTCACGGCAAATTTATGGCGAAGCCTCAATAACGAAAACCGTGTAGCTCTATTTGTTCGTTTTATTGACTTTTCCAACCTGAAAAGCGAAACGCGGATCATAAATGAAATCGAGCAAAAAGCTCAAAATATATTATAAGGAAGGAACCTGATATGGCACAACTTATTGATTTAAAATACGGATGCAACCCCGATCAAAAACCTGCACGGATTTTTATAGAAAACAGAGATCTCCCTTTAGAGGTACTAAACGGCAAACCAGGATATATCAACCTCCTTGATGCACTAAACGGCTGGCAGCTTGTCAGCGAACTGAAAACTGTTTCCGGCCTGCCGGCTGCCGCTTCCTTTAAGCATGTCAGCCCTGCGGGAGTCGCCCTTGGCCTGCCTTTGGATGAAACGCTCCGGCAGATGTATTTTGCGGAAGAGGATCTCTCCCCGCTTGCCTGTGCCTATGCCCGTGCAAGAGGAAGCGACAGGATGTCCTCCTTCGGAGATTTTATCGCCCTCTCGGATATATGCGACCTTTCTACCGCTCGCTTGATAGCAAAAGAGGTCTCTGACGGGATAATCGCCCCCGGTTATGAGGTGGATGCCCTGGAGCTTTTAAAAACCAAGCGCAAAGGCAGTTATGCCGTTATAAGGATAGATAAATCCTACGTTCCCCACCACATCGAAACAAAACAGGTCTTTGGGATCAGCTTCCAGCAGGGAAGAAGCTCATACCCCATAGACAGTTCATTGCTTCACAACATTGTCACCAAAAGCAAAGACCTTCCCGACAGCGCAAAACGGGATCTTGTCCTTGCTTTGGTCACACTTAAATACACTCAGTCAAACTCTGTATGCTATGCCTTGGGAGGTCAGACCATCGGAGTAGGCGCCGGACAGCAGTCCCGTATCCATTGTACAAGGCTTGCCGGAAGTAAGGCTGACCTCTGGCAGCTTCGACATCACCCCAAGGTTCTGAACCTCAGGTTTTTGGAGACCTTAAGCCGGGCAGACCGAGACAATGCCATTGACGTGTATTTAGGTGAAGATTGGGAGGATGTGACAGGAGATGGCATATGGCAGAATTATTTTGCCGCAAGACCGGATATTCTAACCCCGGAAGAGAAAAGGGATTGGCTTAGCAGCATATCCGGTGTCTCTTTAGCCAGTGACGGCTTTTTCCCCTTCGACGACAACATAAAAAGAGCGGCAAAAAGCGGTGTATCATATATTGCCCAACCCGGCGGATCTCTCCGGGATCAGGCGGTCATCGATGCTTGCGATGCTTTAGGGATCACCATGATTTTTACGGGGATCCGGTTGTTCCATCATTAGGAGGATAGGCAATGAATCTATTGGTGCTTGGCGGCGGCGGCCGGGAACATGCCATTATCAGAAAGCTTAAGGAAAACCCAAAGGTAAATAATATCTTTGCCCTCCCTGGAAACGGCGGGATATCCTATGACGCTCGCTGCGAAAACATCAGCGCTATGGATCTGGATCAGGTGATTGATTTCGCATTAAAAAACCGTATCGATTTTGCCGTAGTAGGGCCCGATGATCCATTGGCAAAGGGTGCGGCAGACAGGCTGCGTGAAGCGGGGATTCCGGCCTTCGGCCCAAGTGCCGCCGCCGCCGCCATCGAAAGCAGCAAAGTCTTCGCAAAAGAGCTCATGAAAAAGTATAATATTCCCACCGCCGATTATCGGGTCTTTGATTCGGCGGCAGCCGCCATTTCCTATGCGGAGGCTCTCAAGCGCTTTCCCGTTGTGGTCAAGGCCGACGGTCTGGCACTGGGAAAAGGCGTTATTATCGCCGAGAGCCCGGAGGAAGCTGTCCATGCTATCCATGGCATTATGACGGAACGGATTTTCGGAGACAGCGGCAACAGGGTCGTAATAGAAGAATATCTGACAGGCCCGGAAGTCTCAGTGCTTGCATTCACTGATTCCGTGACTCTGATCCCAATGGTTTCATCCATGGACCACAAGCGGGCTTTGGACGGCGACCGGGGCCCTAATACCGGCGGCATGGGCACTATAGCGCCGAACCCCTTCTATACCGACGAAATCGCCGCCCGCTGCATGAAAGAGATATTTATGCCGACAATATCAGCAATGAACCAGGAAGGACGGCCTTTTTCAGGCTGCCTTTATTTCGGTCTGATGCTTACAGAAACCGGACCCAAAGTCATAGAATATAACTGCCGCTTCGGCGACCCGGAAGCCCAGGTGGTGCTGCCCCTGCTTGAAACGGATCTTCTCACCGTAATGGAAGCCGTTACACAAAAACGGCTGTCTGATATTTCCGTTTCCTTCCGAAAAGGTTCAGCCTGCTGCGTGATCGCTGCCTCCGGGGGCTATCCGGGCAAATACGAAACCGGTTTTCCTATCAAGGGCCTTTCCGACGGGCAACTCCCCGGAGTTTCCGTTTTCCATGCAGGGACCAAACGAACCGAAGACGGACCGGTTACGGCAGGAGGGCGGGTACTGGGCGTCACCGGTACCGGCGATACCTTAAAAGAGGCCGCAGCTCAGGCATATGCCGCTATGGAAAACATCTGTTTCAGCGGTATGCACTATCGCAAGGATATCGGAGAAAAAGCTCTGCAAGCAACTTAATAAGCCATATGTCCTGCCTGTTTTTACGTTACATATAATAAAGAAAGGAATGACGGCAAATGGCTGTATTTCGAATTTATACAGAAAAAAAAGAGGAATTTGCGGCAGAAGCTAAAAGGGTCGCCGCAGAAATTAGCAGCTTCCTTGAAATCGAAGGACTCAAATCTCTTCGTATTATAAACCGCTACGATGTGGAAGGTATCGACAGAGAGCTTTTTGATAAATGCAGATATATGGTTTTCTCCGAGCCTCGGGTTGATCATGCTTACGATGAGCTTCCGGAGGGACAGCATATCTTAGCGGTAGAATCCCTTCCCGGCCAGTATGACCAGCGGGCGGATTCCTGCGCCCAATGCATTCAGCTGATGTCTTTGAGCCAGCGTCCCAAGGTCCGCACGGCCCGGATCTATCTGCTTTCCGGCAACCTCTCGCCAAGAGATCTGGCAGCAATACGAAATTACCTGATAAACCCGGTAGAAAACCGTGAGGCTCAATCAGAGCCTTTTCTCACTCTGGAGGAAAGCTTTGACATCCCTGCAGATGTTGCCATATTGGACGGTTTCAGAAGCAAAAAAGATGAAGAGCTTATCAGTTGTCTCCTGCAATACGGCCTTGCAATGGATCGGGCGGATCTTCTCTTTTGCAGGGATTATTTCCGTGAAGAGGGCAGGGACCCGACCCTTACTGAAATCCTCATGATCGACACCTATTGGTCCGATCACTGCCGCCACACGACTTTTCTGACCCATATAGACAATCTTAATATCAAGGACAGCCGTGCGGAAAAAGCATACCGATCATATCTGGATATAAGAAATATCCTCGGCCGGGGAGACAAGCCCATCACCCTTATGGATGTCGCAACCATCGGAGCGAAGTATCTGAAGCATACCGGTGCATTGACCTCTCTGGATGAATCAGAGGAGGTGAATGCCTGCTCCGTTAAAATCGATGTAAATGTGGACGGAAGGACCGAGCCCTGGCTTTTGATGTTCAAAAATGAGACCCACAATCACCCCACGGAGATCGAACCCTTCGGCGGGGCCGCCACTTGCGTCGGAGGAGCCATAAGAGATCCTCTCTCCGGCCGTGCTTATGTTTATCAGGCCATGCGGATAACCGGAGCTGCGAATCCTTTCACTCCCGTGGATCAAACGATCCCTGGCAAACTTCCCCAAAGGAAACTCACAACTACCGCAGCGGCAGGTTATAGCTCTTATGGAAACCAAGTGGGCGTGGCTGCGGGTCTTATAAAAGAGATCTACCACCCCGGATATGCGGCAAAACGTATGGAAATGGGTGCGGTCATAGCGGCTGCTCCCGCAAGCCATGTGATAAGAGAAGCCCCAAAGCCCGGCGACGGCGTGATTCTGCTGGGAGCGAGGACGGGCAGAGACGGCTGCGGAGGCGCCGCCAGTTCTTCCAAATCTCACACCCTCGATTCGGCAAAAGAGTTCGGCTCCGAGGTCCAAAAGGGCAATGCCCCCGAAGAAAGAAAGATCCAGCGATTGTTTCGAAAAGCGAAGGTGACGCAGCTTATAAAGCGCTGCAACGATTTTGGAGCCGGAGGCGTTTCAGTTGCCGTGGGCGAGCTGGCAGACAGCCTGGAGATCGACCTTGATGCGGTTCCCGTTAAATATGGAGGGTTGGACGGCACCGTGCTGGCTATCAGCGAGTCTCAGGAAAGGATGGCGGTAGTCGTTGCATCAGAAAATATAGACCTTTTCATACAATATGCAAAGGAAGAAAACCTGGAAGCCACCCTCATAGCGAAAGTCACCGATACCGGCCGCCTAATAATGAACTGGCGCGGTAAAAAAATAGTGGATATCTCCCGCAAGTTTTTAAATTCTAACGGTACCCCCAAGCATGCGAATGTCGAGATCCCGATGACTGAGGATACTGATCTGAGCAGGCCTTCCACTTTTGACGGCAAAAACGGGCCGATTTATGCAGAACTTCGAAACGCTTTGGAAAAACTGGTGGATGACCTTAATTACTGCTCGCAAAAGGGGCTTTCTGATCTATTTGATTCAAGCATCGGCGCCGGAACGGTACTCATGCCTTATGGTGGTGCTTATATGGAAACTCCCGCCCAGGCCATGGCGTCGAAACTGCCCGTGTTAAACGGAGATACGGATACTTGCTCTGTCATGAGCTTTGGGTTCGATCCTTTTCTGACGGAAAAAGACCCTTACATGGGATCTTACCTCGCGGTGATAGAGTCCGTAGCCAAACTGGCTGCCTGCGGCGCCGATCTCTCCAAATGCTGGCTCTCCTTCCAGGAGTATTTCGAGAAATTGGGAGACGAACCCCTGCGTTGGGGCAAACCTTTCGCCGCTCTTTTAGGAGCTCTGTCCGCCCAGACGGATCTTGGGATCGCCGCCATCGGCGGAAAGGACTCCATGTCCGGCAGCTTCGAAGATTTAAGCGTCCCTCCGACACTGGTTTCCGTGGCTGTTTCCTTATGCAATGGCGAAGATGTGATCTCTCCCGAATTTAAAAAAATAGGGAACAGCGTCTTGCTGATTGAACCCGAGCACGCAGAAAATAACCTCCCTTCTAAATCCGGTCTTCTTAGCTGTTTCCGTTCAGTACAGCAGCTGATAAAGGATAAAAGAATTCTCAGTGCCTATGCTGTCACTTCTGCGGGCCCCGCCGAAGGGATATTCAAGATGTCCCTGGGCAACCGCATAGGGCTGCGCTTTTCTCCGGATTTTGATCTTTCTTTACTGTTTAAGCCGGGTATCGGATCATTTTTGGTCGAATGGGACAATTCAGCATATCCCGCTTCGGAGAGTGTAACCGCAATACCGGTGGGGATCACCACGGAGGATTTCAGCCTGGTTCTTGAAGACGGAACTATAGACTTGGGTGAGCTTCGGACATTGTACAACAGTAAACTAAAACCTCTTTTTCCCACCGCCGTTTCCCTGTCGCCCATAGCAGAAGCACCGGTTTCCTGCCCCCTCGCTCCTGGCCCAGACCTAAATATAAATAGAAACAGTATAAAATCTTCCTTCGATCCGGCGATAAGACCATATTCTAAATTGGCCAAACCCAAAGCCTTGATTCTCGTTTTCCCCGGCACCGGCGGCGAATACGATGCTGCCAAAGCTTTTGAACGTGCGGGAGGCAACCCCGAAATTGAGGTGATCAGAAACCTTGCAGCATCCGATGCAGCAAACAGCTATACTAGAATAAGCCAAAAAATCCGTGAATCTCAAATCATCGTCCTTCCCGGCGGGGCTTCTCTGGGCGATGAACCGGACGGCGCCGGGAAGTTTATCGCCTTGTTTTTACGGAACCCCGCAATAGAGGAAGAGCTGCGGCTTTTACTTGAAAACCGGGATGGTCTGATGCTTGGCATTTCCAACGGCTTTCAGGCACTTATCAAATCGGGGCTTCTTCCTTACGGCCGCATAACGGATCCGACCCCCCACTCACCGGCCCTTGCCGTTAATCCCTTGGGGAAGCATCAGTCTTTAATGATTCATACTCGTATCACTGCTAACAGCTCTCCCTGGTTTTCAGGCACCAGGGTCGGCGAAGTATACACAATGCCCATATCCCATAAAGAAGGGCGGTTTACTGCGGATGATATTCTGCTGAAACAGCTTTTCGAAAACGGTCAAATCGCTGCTCAGTATGCGGATCTGTCAGGAAACCCCACTATGGATATGCGTTTCAACCCTGCCGGTTCGGCTATGGCCGTTGAAGCTCTCACATCCCCCGATGGCAGGATTCTGGGAAAAATGGGGCATTTTGAGCGATCAGGAAGTCTGCTTTACAAAAATATCCCGGGTAATAAAGAACTGCGGTTATTTGAAAATGCCGTTCGGTATTACGGGATTTAATTAAGTGGCAATATTATCTGAATATTCTGTCTTTGTTAAATAAGTATTTATTGAATTTTCAGTAATTAGTTATTGACAAACACTTTCCTTTGTTGTAACATTAAAATACTCAAAGAAAGCAGCCCAAAAGTACCCGAAACCCTCATAGGAAAAGGCAAGACCCCAGTATTTGAGAAGCTCGGCGAAGATGAAGATAAGGCGCAAGTAAGTGAGGAACTCCGGTAAAAGGCAAATGCCTGTTATCGGATCCGCTCCAAAACGGTCGCCTGAAAAAAAGATGACCTGCTGAAACAAGATTTGAAGTACAGGAAAACCTGAGCGAAGTAAATTTAAATAAGCAGGGATCGGAGATAAAGGTATAAGACCGTCCCGTCATTGGAGCAAAAGGAAGGAGGATGTACTCTATTGAGCTACACCCCGCAGAAAGGGTAGATACCATCCAAACAGGAATGTTATCTGCCCTTTCTCGTTGTCCTGAATTGATTATGCTTCAGCATATCACAGTTGATTTGAACTTAATTAAGATTCGCCTGAATATAATTCTCGTTTTCAGACACACTAAAAAACGGAGGTGATTATTATGACAGTTCAATTGACTACGAAAGAAAGAATGCTGCTGCAGGATCAAAAGTCTCAGGAAGAGCTATGTGTAAAAAAATACAGCAGCTATTCCGGGTTGGCTCAGGATCCCCAGCTGAAACAGCTGTTCAGCACTTTATCCCAAAAAGAGCAGGAACATCTTAATTCTATAAACCAGATTATGGCCGGCCAGATTCCAAGCATCGGGGCTCAATCCGGCGGTCAATCCATGCAAAAAGCCATGCAGCCCGGCATGCAGTCCCAGGCACAATCCGGAATGTCCGGCAGTGCCAGTCAGGCCTTTTCCGGCTCTTCCGGTCAATCAGGTCCGGGATCAGGGTGGACCCAAAGCGGGCAAGGCGGGATGTTCAATGATAAAAATCTTTGCTCAGATATGCTCGCAACAGAAAAATATGTGTCAAGTGCCTACGATACCGCCATCTTTGAATGCACTGATACAGGCATCCGGCAGGTTTTAAACCACATTCAAAAGGAAGAGCAGGAGCACGGAGAACAGATTTTCAACTATATGCAAAGCCACGGCATGTACAGCGTTCAGTAATCCGGCATCTAAGCGGCAAATCGGAAACAGCATCATCCTTTGATCAAATGCTTAATATTTCGGGTTATGACAGGCATCCGGCCATAACCCGAAAGGATGCTATTTGCTTTCTACAAATTGGATGCTGACACCGTTTGGATCCTTAATATAAAAGAAACCGATATCCGGTCCGGGATAGAAAGGTCCGCCTGTGATGGCGATGCCTTTTTCATTTACTAATGCCATTTGTTTATCCAAAGATTCGGCTTCAAATCCGATCGAGATTCCATCCTTATTGCCATGCCATTTGCCGGAACCGTCACTGACCAGTTCGACCTTTGTCTCCCCGTTCCCAAGGAACACTATTTCGCCGGATTCGATGTGAAATCTCCTGTCTATCCTGAGTCCTATGATTTCCTCATAAAACAGGACAGACTCTTCCATGTCCTTAACATTGATCGTACACCATAAAAATTTCACTTGCCTGCCTCCTCTCTATTTTACTGCATTCAATTACTGTCTCCTGCAGTAAAGATAAGATTATCACGTTCACATGCCTGCTGCAAGTTTGGGGCCTCGGCGGACGGTCGATAATGGCTGTGGCTCGATCACATAGATCGAGCCACAGCCCCCTCTGAATAAAGGCATGCAGGCAAATCCTGTTATGGATTTGCCTGCATGCCTTTGCTGTATGGGTAGATTACAACCGTTTACGGCCATACCCGATTTGGTTATTCGATCTCTACTCTGGAACGATTCAGAGCCTTATCCTGCTTTGGCACTATGATGTTTAAAATACCATTTTCCAATTTTGCTTTTATGCCTTCCGCCTGAGCATCTACCAGATAGATGCCTCGGCTCATGGAACAGTAGCGCCTTTCCTTATGGATATAATTCTTTTTCTCCTCATTGACGGTTTCTTCCCTTTTCACGAAAATGGTCAGCCTTCCGTCATTTATATCCACATTGACTTCTTCCTTTTTCGTCCCCGGAAGCTCCGCTTCGATGATGTATTCGTTTTTATTATCCTGCACATCAATCTTGAAAGTGTCCTGGGACAGGGCCTTTCCCGGCGGCCAGCTGTCACCTAAAAAATCCTGAAGCATGTCGTAAACATCCGGAAACCTTTCGTTACCTATCCTTAGCCCTCTCCTATATGGTACTAATCCTGCCATGATCAACCCTCCCTTCTTTTTCACTGATCAGGCTCTTTTGGGGCCTTTAGCACTCTAATGCCAAGAGTGCTAACTAATACTTATTATACCCTGCCTATAACATGATAATCATAATATTTTTATTTTTTATATTATTTTTTAT
>Ga0116156_10001898_pt1 | contig 19538 bp, 16 predicted proteins | sample AD_UKC045_MetaG_FD_89891 | JGI IMG/M metagenome (GOLD analysis project Ga0116156, IMG submission 89891) | Active sludge microbial communities of municipal wastewater-treating anaerobic digesters from USA - AD_UKC045_MetaG | ecosystem: Engineered > Bioreactor > Anaerobic > Digestate | place: USA... | reverse complement strand
CTTTCCCGGGTTCTTGACCCACAAAAAATAATCCAATCTGCTGCCTTCTACTCCGCGTTGTTTTATTTTACTTCGCGAAGTTAACCCGCGCTATATTTTATTTATCATACCATCTCCTTTTATTTTAAATTATATGTATTCTATTTTTTTAATTTTCCAACTTTTACCATCGAAGTTCTGATAACTTTATCGCGCAGCTTGTATCCGGTCTGAAATTCTTCAAGAACAATCTCGTCTTTTTTTTCGTCTTCGACTTCTTCGCACTGAATTGCGTTATGATACTGCGGGTCGAATTTTTTATTCAACGATTCGAATTTTTCAACTCCGAATTTTGTCAATGCGCTTTCAATTTGCGAATTAATCATTTTTAATCCGTCGATAATTTTCATCGCTTTTTCCAGCGAATCCGCGTTTTTCTGTTCGGCAAACGCTCTGTTAAAATTATCTATGACCGGCAATAATTCCAATACGATAGATTCTACCGCAAATTTTTTTAAACTATTTGTTTGTTCAATTTGCCTTTTTTTAAAATTTTCCGTATCCGCAAGCGTTCGCAAATATTTATCGGACAACTCCAGATTCTTATTTTTTAAATCGCCGTTTTCAATTTTTAAATTTTCGTATTCGATTTTAGATACTTCAATAACTTCCGGATTAATGTCGGTTACAATATCAGGCGATTCGGATTTCGGTTCATTATTTTCAGTTTCTATATTTATTTTAGCGTCAGTCATTCAATATCAACCCTATAATATTATTTTTTTATTTGTTGAAATAAACTCAATATAAAAACCGCTGAAGGATTGTTGCTATTCAGTTATATTTAAAACCCGTTAGAGTTGTTAATAAAACATACGCTTTAAATGCAACGGCATAAAATGTAAATCAAATTATGTCGTTGCATATAATGTTTTTAGTCAAGATAATCTGAATAGCAACAAAATACTTCAGACAATTTTAAAACGTTCGTCGGTCGGTTTTTGGAATTAATACATTCCGCCGCCCATTCCGCCCATTCCGCCCGCAGGAGGCATCATAGGAGCTTTTTCAGCTTCCGGTTCATCCGCTACAAGCACTTCCGTAGTCAGCATTAAAGCCGATACTGAAGCCGCATTCTGCAGAGCCGAACGAGTAACCTTAGTAGGATCAACGATACCGGCTTTTACTAAATCTTCGTAATCGCCTTTAGCCGCGTTAAAACCCACATTAACGTCTTTCTTATCGTTCATAAGTTTTTCAACAATTACGGAACCTTCAAATCCCGCGTTTTTCGCGATTTGTTTGATTGGTTCGAGTATAGCGTCGCGAACTATTTCAACGCCTATCTGCTGGTCGCCGGGAAGTTCAAGTTTCGCAATTGCTTTGCGGGCGCGCAATAAAGCCACTCCGCCGCCGGGAACTATTCCTTCTTCAACTGCCGCGCGCGTCGCGCTTAAAGCGTCTTCAACGCGGTGTTTCTTTTCTTTCAATTCAACTTCAGTCGCGGCTCCCACATTAATTACGGCTACTCCGCCGGATAATTTGGCGAGACGTTCCTGTAATTTTTCTCTGTCATAATCAGAAGTGGTTTCTTCAACCTGAGTTTTAATTTGAGCTATTCTGGATTTGATTTCATTTTTCTTTCCAGCGCCTTCGACTATTGTGGTATTTTCTTTGTCGCTTTTAATTGTTTTTGCTTTTCCAAGCATTTCGACTGTGGCGTTTTCAAGTTTCAATCCCAAATCCTGAGAAATAACGCGTCCGCCTGTCAATACGGCTATATCCTGAAGCATTTCTTTTCTTCTATCGCCGAATCCCGGAGCTTTAACCGCGGCAACTTTCAAAGTCCCTCTCAATTTATTCAGAACCAAAGTGGCAAGCGCTTCTCCTTCGACTTCTTCGGCTATAATAAATAAAGCCGAACCCGACTGCGCGATTTTTTCAAGTAAAGGAAGCAAATCTTTCATCGAGCTGATTTTCTGGTCAGTGATTAAAATTAGAGGATCCTGAAGCTCGACAGCCATTGTGTCGGAATTTGTTACGAAATAAGGGGATAAATATCCTCTGTCAAATTCCATACCTTCAACATGAGTTAATTCCGTTGTCATTCCTTTAGCTTCTTCAACGGTAATAACTCCGTCTTTCCCTACTTTTTCCATAGCGTCTGCAATCAAATTTCCGATTTCTTCATCGTTATTTGCCGATATAGTAGCAACCTGCGCTATTTCTTCTTTCCCTTTAATGTTTTTGCTGACTTTTTTTAACTCTTCAACAAGCGCCGCCACTGATTTTTCAATACCGCGTTTAATCTGAATAGGATTTGCGCCGGCAGTAACATTTTTTAATCCTCTGGAATAAATTCCGTGAGCCAATACCGTTGCGGTTGTGGTTCCGTCTCCGCAATTATCATTTGTTTTAGTCGCTACTTCTTTTACAAGCTGAGCGCCCATATTTTCGTATGCGTCTTTTAATTCGATTTCTTTAGCGATTGTAACTCCGTCGTTAGTGATTGTCGGAGCCCCGAATTTTTTATCAAGAACTACGTTTCTGCCTTTTGGTCCAAGCGTAATTCTAACAGCGTCCGCCAATTTATTAACCCCTGTTAACAACTTGCTTCTCGCATCGTCGCCGTATGATAACATTTTAGTCATATTAATAATCCTCCTTAAATTTTTTGAATTGAAATTTTACTTCTCGATTTTTGCCAGAATATCGCTTTCTTTCAAAATCAGATATTCCTGCGAATCATATTTGATTTCAGTTCCGGAATATTTCCCGAACAAAATCTCGTCGCCGACCTGAACGTCAAGCGGAATCAATTTTCCGTCTTCATATCTGCCTTTGCCGACCGCTATAACTTTTGCAAGTTGAGGTTTTTCCTGAGCCGTATCAGGTATATAAATTCCTCCAGCAGTTTTTTGTTCTTTGGCCTCGACGATTTTTGCGATTACTCTATCGCCTAACGGTTTAATTGCCATAATAAACTAACCCCCTTTATAAAATTTGATTTATAATTTTAATTTTCTAAAATTATATCAATTGATAAAATTGTATAAATCGAATTTGCCTGTTATTATGAAATAAAGTAAAGCGCCGATTATTAATAAACCCATCAAATCAAGAAATATTATTCTGAATCTGGGGCTCAATAAAAAGTATTTTACCGATTCTACAAATTCAATCCAACCTTCTTTATCAATTTTCACGGAGTTAATAATAGCAAGCCGTTATCCACTTATAAAAAAATATTCTATTTCTTTTATTTTTAACGAGTTATTTACAAGACTTGAAAATTTTATTTATATAAACGACATATTGACATAGGGATTAAAGAATTTATGTCGTCATTTTTCAGAATGGAACGGAAGAAAAATTGCCGGTTTAACCTATCAAAACCTTTTCTTCGGGCAATTTGTAAAGAATTTTTTTTTCTTTTGGAACAAACGCTATAAGGAATGACAGCAATCCTATTCTTCCGGCAAACATCACGCAGATATAAATTATTTTTGAAACGTCGCATAATTTTGGAGTAACATCCATACTCAAACCGACTGTGCCGATAGCCGACACTGTTTCAAAAAAAACTTTTACAAACATATCGTTCCCGAGACTTTTATATTCGATGTTTAAAACAAGAGCCGTCGATATAATGACAATCAAAAAATATATCGTAACTACGGCGAGAGTTTTATTTATTAAATGTTTTGGTATCTGTTTTTTGAAAATCTCCACATTTTCCTTGTCCTTTATCATTGTCGCCAAAGTCATAATCAAAACCGCGAACGTAGTGGTTTTAATTCCGCCTGCGGTCGAGCAAGGCGAACCGCCTATAAACATAAGAACAATAGACAGCAATAATCCGGAATGAGATAAATCGGCAATATTCAAAGTATTGAATCCGGCGGTTCTGCAGGTTACAGAATGGAATGTCGAAGCTGTGATTTTTTCATAAATCGTATTAAATTGTTTTAATTGCCCGTTGTATTCAAAAAAAAATATCAATACGGTTCCGGTAAAAACTAATATTCCGGTTGTTAACAAAGTAATTTTCGTGTGTAGAGAAATCAGAATCTTCTTTTTACTTTTTTTTCTTTTTGTAAAATAATTCTGCATTTCAAATACCGCGACAAAACCGACGCCGCCCGTTATAATTAATGCCATAACGGTATAATTAATCCATAAATCGGATTTAAAATCCGCAAGATTGTTTGAAAACAAGGAAAATCCGGCGTTACAAAACGCCGATACCGAATGAAAAACGCTGATATACGCGGCGTATTTAAAAGGATAATAGGTTATGAACTTAGAGAACAAAAGAAGAAATCCGATAGTTTCCGCGCCGATTGTGAACAATATAACGTATTTAACTATGTCTTTTACGTAATTGAACTTTGATTGTCCGGTTATTTCTCCCGCGAGAACCGAATCTCGTATCGATAATTTTTTAGAGAACAACGATAAAAACATAAGGGAAAACATCATCAAACCGAGACCGCCGATTTGGATTAAACACAAAATTATCAACTGACCAGTCAGGGTAAAATCTAATGAAGTGTCTTTAACCGTAAGTCCGGTTACGCATACCGCGGAAGTCGAAGTATATAATGCGTCGATATAACTTATAGGTTTTACCGCGGAAAATGGAAGATATAAAAGAAGCGAACCCGCCAGAATAATAAACAAAAAACTAACGAATACTATTCTGGACGGATTAAATGCGGTTCCTTTTATAAGGGATTTATTTTCTGAAACCATCGGAATTCTCCATATCCGGCGATTTCATCTATTTTTTTTCAGACAACGCTTGTTTTGCCTTTTCAACGATTTTCTCAAACGCCGGTTTATCGTTGATTGCAAGCTCTGAAAGCGTTTTTCTATTTATGACAATATTAGCCGCGGCTAATCCTTCAATCAGCCTATTGTAACTCATCCCGAGACTTCTCGAGGCGATATTAATTCTTGTAATCCATAGACTTCTGAAAACGCGTTTTTTCTGTTTTCTGCCTTTATAAGCGTTTTGATATTTTTTCACTACCGCTTCTTTAGCCGTTCTGTAATGATTATTTCTGCTTCCTACAAAACCTTTAGCGCGTCTGAAAATTTTCTTTTTCTGTTTATCGCTGTTTGAGCTGCTTTTTGAGCGTGGCATATTAAAAACCTCCGGTAATCGTATATTATGATATTGTTTTTATATCAAAAATACTTTATAATATAATAAAAATTTAAATTTAAAATCTGCTATTTCTGATAAGGCATCGTAAGAATTACGTTTTTCAAATTTGACTCGTTCATCATAACGCCCTTTCTTAAATTGCGTTTACGCTTTTTTGTTTTCTTTGTTAAAATATGGCTTTTATTGCATTTCCATCTTTTAATTTTGCCGCTTTTCATAAGTTTAAACCTTTTAGCGGCGCTTTTTTTTGTTTTTAATTTTGGCATAGAATACTAACCTCCGAATAAAAATTATCGTATCTCATAAATTTATATAACGCGATAAATGATTTTTTTACAAATCAATTATTCATTATCGTCGTTTTCAAGTTCTTCCGAAACGTCCAAATCAGAGTTTTCAACCGCGTCGTCATCCGTTTTTTCAATCGCGTCAATTCCGTTTTCAGCGGCGCGATTTTCTTTAGAACCAGAAATATTGTCGGAAGATTTCGCCGGTTTAGAAGGTTTTGCCGATTGTTTTTTCGGCGTTATGCACATACTAAGATTCGAACCGTCCATTTTCAATTCCTGTTCGATTTCCGCCGCATCGGCGAGCGTGGAAAAAAAGTTTTTCATTAATTCAATGCCGCGCTCCGAGTACATTCTTTCGCGACCTCTGAACCGCATAGAAATTTTTACTTTATCGCCTTCGCTTAAAAACTTAATTATGTGTCCCCGTTTATGTTCGATATCGTGTTCGCTGATTTTCGGCGTCAATTTAATTTCTTTCAATTGAGACACTTTTTGTTTTTTTTTCGATTCTTTCAATTTCTTTTTTTTCTCAAAAAGAAATTTTCCATAATCTAAAATCTTGCAAACTGGCGGATTCGCGCCGGGACTGATTTCAACCAAATCAAGCGATGCGTTTTCAGCCATACGCAACGCTTCAGATATTGAGACGACTCCTTTTTGTTCGCCGTTTTCATCAATAAGTCTGACCGACGGCGACATAATCTTATTATTGATTCTGAATAAATCCGTTTTTTTAAAATTTCTGTCGTTTCTTTTTATAAACTTAGAAATATTAATCACCTCCGTAAAAATAAAAAAACGGCGCAAAGAAATCTTCCGCCGTTTTGATTTTAACTTATATGCTAAATTTATTTCAGCCGCGCCTGTTTAAACGAAATCCAAACCGCCGACTGAAAATCATATTGATAAAAGTTAAACCCGCAACATACGCTCTAATTTGCAAGCGATAAACGGGTGAGAAGCATAGCATTTAAACGGCTTCTTCTTAATCTTTTTATTCAATAATATTAAATTTAAAAAAAAATTCAAGTAAAAAAATAATTATTTCAAAAACCGGAGCGCAGTCAGAAATTGTTCCAATAAATTTAATAAACTTTTCGTATATAATATAATATCATTTGTTTATTTGAAAAGTAAATTTTGAACTTAACTTACGACGCTGAAAATTGCAACAAGTTGCAAAGAGCGTCGAATTTCACATAGCCGTTGATAAAATCAACGGTTATTAAAAGAATATGAAAACGACCTTGAATAAGCGTCGAATTTCAAAACTTGACATTCAACTTAAGGGTCGAGTTCACGAAAATAGAAAAAGCCAACCTTGAAAAACAAATAACATAAATAATAAAAAATCTATGTAAATCTGTAATCAATCAGCGTTAAAAAACATCTTAACACAGATGTAAACAGATTAAACTGATTTAACGGATGAGGTTATTTGATATTTTAATTCAAAATTCATAATTAAAGTAAAACTATTTTTGTATCGGCGTCTTTGCTTCCATTGCCTAATAAATTGTTAAATTATTTTTTTAGAATTTCCATTTCCTTGAACTGCTCTCTCAACTTATTGCCCCAAATTAATTTCATTGACTTTCATTAAAATAGTTATAAAATACATTTGAAAATACATTTCTGTTCAGGCGTTAGTTAATCTGAAAACCCGGAAAGTATTTCTATAGAATTTAGAATTTTATCAAACGCGGAGGACGCGCGGTTATGAAAAAAGTTTGCGTAATAGGTTCCGGATATGTCGGACTGGTAGCCGGAGCCTGCATATCTGAACTTGGAGCTTCAGTTATATGCGTGGATAAAGACAAAGAAAAAATCGAAAAATTAAAAAACGGCATAATACCGATATACGAGCCCGGACTTGCCGAGCTTATCGAAAGAAACGTATTTGAAAAAAGATTACGGTTCAGCGCAAGTCTGAAAGATTCGATAAAAGAGTCTGAAATAATTTTTATAGCGGTTGGCACGCCTCCGCAGGAAGACGGCTCAACCGATTTAAATCATATATTGAATGCCGCCGAAGATATTGCGGAAAATTTGAATTCTTATAAAATAATAGTTATAAAAAGCACGGTTCCGGTCGGAACCTCGGAACTTGTGAGAAAAAAAATAAAATCTATTACGGACGTAAAATTTGATATTATTTCCAACCCTGAATTTTTAAAGGAAGGCGACGCAATCAAAGATTTTATGAGACCCGACAGAATAGTTATCGGCGCTTCAAATGACAAAGCCGCCGAAACAATGAAATCTCTATATTCGCCGCTCGTTAGAACCGGAGCGCCTATTCTCGTTATGGACAACAAAAGCGCCGAGGTTACAAAATACGCCTCGAACGCTATGCTTGCCACGAAGATATCTTTTATGAATGAAATAGCGAATTTCTGCGAAAAAGCAGGCGCCGACGTTTCGCTTGTCAGAGCCGGAGTGGGTTCCGACAGCCGAATTGGAAAAAGCTTTTTGTTTCCAGGATGCGGTTACGGCGGCAGTTGTTTTCCAAAAGATATTAAAGCGCTTATAAAAACGGCCGAAGAATACGGCGTTAAAATGAAAGTTATTAATTCTGTGGAGGAAGTGAACGAGGAACAAAAAAAAATAATAATTCCGAAAATAGAATCGGTTTTCGGCGCCGACCTGCGAAAAAAAAATATCGCTATATGGGGTCTTGCGTTTAAAGCCAGAACCGACGATATGCGCGAAGCGCCTTCAATCGTAGTAATCAACGAATTATTAAAACGCGGAGCTAATATCTCGGCGTATGATCCTGAAGCCGTTTCCGAAGCGAAAAAAATATTTAAAAACAAAATCAAATACGCCGCAAACCAGTATGACGCGGTCAAAAACGCGGACTGTCTGATTATAATCACCGATTGGAACGAATTCAGACAGCCCGATTACGAGCGTCTTGAAAAATCTTTAAAACAAAAAATAATTTTCGACGGAAGAAATCTTTTGGACGTTAACGAACTTAAATCAAAAAAATTCACATATTACGGCGTCGGTTTAAGACCCGTCATAGAAGGAAAATAAAACTTTGCGGTGATTGAAATTGTCTGGAAGATATAGAGCGAGAACTACTTTAAAAAATTTAAACTTTACGCCTTATTACGCCGACCAGAATCAGCTCGACGGCGGGGTGTCCGAAAATTTTCAAAATAATATCTGTTATTCGAACTCTTTATCAAACGAACTCGAAATCGGATGCGGAAACGGTCATTTCATAGCAAAAAAAGCGATTGATAATCCTTCGGTAAATTATTTTGCGAACGAGATTAGATTTAAGATTATCGTTAAAGCGATTCAAAAAATCGTCAAATCGAAACTTAACAATGTTTTTTTTTTACGAGGCGACATTATCTTTTTCATCAATCTTTTGCCTGACTCTTTTTTTAACGCCATATATGTGAATTTCCCTGATCCATGGCTCAAAAACAGATATAGAAAACGCAGAATTATTAATAACGAAAATCTTAAGATTTTTTATTCAAAACTTAACGACGCCGGAAAAATTTATTTTGTCACAGACAATATGGATTATTTGAATCATTCGCGCGAAGAATTTAAAAACGCCGGACTTTTCACTCCCGTATTCGAGAATTTCGGATACGCCGGACAATTGGACGATTATCCGGAATCGCTTTACGAAAGCATTTTTAGAAAGCAGAATATTCCCATATATTATACGGTTTATAATAAAAAATAAAAATATGAAAATCAATATCGTTTTGTATTCTTTTGTCATATCGGTTTTATTTGTTTTTTCAGGATGTTCGCATTCAAACGTTAAAGTTTCCAACGACACGCTAAAACCTAAAAATCCAGCCGGAATTTTCGTTCCCGTATTTAAAAACAACTCTCTGAAACCGGCTGCGAACGAATATATTACCGAATCGTTTATTGATATAACCGCCGCTTCAAAACTATTCGTCATAACGGATAAAAACAATGCCGAATACGAAATTTCTGGAGAAGTGGTTTCATATTCGGTATCCAAACAAGCTCTCGATTATTACGATTCCCCTCAAATGAAAAGACTCGACGTCGCAGTGTCGTATATTTTAAAAAGAAAAACAAAGAACAATAGCTTTCAGGAAATATTAAATAAAACCGAATCAGGATTCGCGGTTTTCAGCGAAACCGGCATTTCAAACGAATCGGAAAAAGAAACCGCGGAAAAACTATATAGAATTTTAACTCTTAAAATATTTGATAAACTCAAACGGACAGTATATGCCGCCGACTAAATTAAAAGAAAAAACCAGAGAAAAAATTAAAGCCTCAAATCTCAGCGCAAAAGATTTTCCATCAGCGCTGAAAAAAAAGCCTCCGGTTATATATTTGATTTATAACGAATCCGATTCGGAAACAGCGGATTTTATAGAAATTTTCAAATCGGAACTTTCAATTAAAGACGATAACATTTTTTTATATTTAGGTCCTGAAATGGATTTGAACGTTTTTATAACCGATTATTGCAACGTCCCTCTATTCGGAGAAAAACGATTATTTGTCATAAAAAATTTAAACGATTCAAAACAAAAAAGAGATTCTAAATTAATTGCCGCTTTCATAAAACTGATTTCGGATCCCCAGCCGGAAAATTATATTTTATTGACCAATCCATATATTTCAGAAAAGAATTCTTCGGAGTTCATATACAAAACTATGATAAACTCAAGCGTGATTAGAATTAAAGAAGGAAACGCCATAGAATGGATTAAAGAATACGCCGAAAAAAACGGAAAAACAATCGATATTCAGGCGGCAAAAAAATTATTCGCGTTGTCCAATGAAAAAAAAAACATAGCCAAAGCCGAACTGGATAAATTGTTTCTGTATAGTCTTGACGAAAAAGAAATAACTATAACCGCGATAAATAAAGCGGTTCAAAATTACGACGAAGATAATATTTTCAATCTAATCGATAATATTATGCTTAACCAATACGAAAAATCAGTTTTGCAATTCAGAGATTTGCTTAATAAAAAAATACCGCTTGCGGTTATATTGTTTAATATAATCGATAAATTCAACAAGCTTGTTTATTTCAGCGAAACAGCATCGAAAATGAAATATATAGGAGACGCCCAGCTCGAACAGATTTGCGCCATACTAATTCAAAAATACAAAGTGAAAATTAATTTTTATGAAAAATTTAAGTTTAAAACAATGTTCCAGAAATACGATTTGATAAAATTAAAAACCTTTCTTAAATATCTCATAGAATTAGACGCTTATCAAAAAAGCAGAGACGGTTTTTTTAACGAGACGGTTTTTGAAATTTTTTTGCGGAAACTTGCGGATTGATTATTTGATTTTTCTCAAGCGGGCGGCAAAAAAACCGTCGGTAAAATGCAAATGAGGGTATAATTTCAAAAAATCGTTTTTCATATTTATTTCTATCCCGTATTTTTTCAAAAATTCCGACGCGTTAGTCAATTCAAATTCTTTATGACTCTCGAGAAATTTTTTAACGACTTCTTCGTTTTCATATTGAACGATTGAACAAGTCGAATATACAACCACCCCGTTTTTCTTCGCAAGCGGCGCATATTTGTCAAGTAAATAGAGTTGTTTTTCCGGAAAAATTTTTTTAGCTTCGTTTTCTTTCAATCTGAGTTTCGCGTCCGGATTTCTACGGAACACGCCGCATCCCGAACACGGAGCGTCAATCAAAACTCTATCCGCTTTTCCATTCAGTCTTGATAATTTATGATTTCCTCCATCGCTTAAAACTTCGGTTCTTATATTATGAAAATCGTCGCGTTTAGCGCGTTTTCGCAAATTTTCTATTCTGCTCCCGCTTATGTCAAAAGCGTATAAAATCCCTTTGTTTTTCATCAAATCTGATAAATGCAAAGTTTTGCCTCCGGCTCCGCAACATCCGTCGACTACTATTTCTCCGGGGCGCGGGTCTGCCAAATACGAAATCAATTGACTGCCTTCGTCTTGAACTTCAAACAAACCGTTTTGAAAACTTTTATTCGCGAATAAATTTGTTTTTTTTTCCGCTATTAATCCGGCAGGACTGTATCCGGCGGGTTTTGTATGAATTCCTTCGCTCTCAAGAATCCCGCTCAAATCAAATCTTGAAATCTTTGATAAATTTGTTCTTAAATGCAGTTTGGCTTCGGCGTTTAGAGATTCGCATATTTTTTCCGTTTCATTTAAATCGAATTCGAGTTCGACAGTTTTCACTAACCATTCCGGAACCGAGTATTTCAATGAAATCCGTTCATAAGCGTTTTTAGCTTTAGATTCGATTTTAAAGTTCTTGATTATTTCGGTATGCTGAACGTCAAGTTTTGCGCCGGAAATATTCAATATTTCTTTAATATCAAATCCGGCATATTTAATCAGATAAATAATTATTAATAAATCGGCGCGTTGATTCATATTAAACTCTATATTATCAATTATATGGTTCAGGGCTTTGAAATTTCTTAAAACCCCGTAAACTGTTTCAGCTATGAACCCTCTGTCATTTTTTCCGCAGTTTTTGTTTTTTCTGAAAAATACCGACATTTCATTATCCGCCGGATATTTGGAATTAAGAATTATTTGAAGCAAATCGCGGCATTTTTTATACAAAATTTTTGGGATAAATATATTTTTTTTCATTGTTTTTGTAATCTCATTAAAATTATTATTTATTATATCTCATAAATTTTTTTTATTCAACAAATAAATTTCATCTTGCGAACGCTTTAACCCAAAAACCGCAATTGGATTTTTAAAAAGCTCCGGAAGTAAGAAAAAATAATATTGTTAAGCGCTTTTTCTAATGCGCAAATATTTACGTTGAAGTTTTTGGGTTTAATAAAAGCGTAATTGACAAATTAAATAAAATTAATATCATAATTAGTGTCTTATCAAAAAAATTCTTGCAATTTCAGCAAAAATATTTTTGATAAGATTAATAGCTTTTCCGCGAATGCGGCTTAGGGTTTATAAAAAGCGACTTTAAGGAATTCAGAAAAAATTGAAATGAGTTTATTAAAAACAAAAGAAGATTTGCGGGACGAATTTAATGTTTCGACTGCTACGATAAATAATTGGATTAAAACCGGAATTATACCAGCGCCTCAAAATAATAATTCTTATTCGATTGAAGAATTTGAACAAATTAAAGAGTTTTTAAATCAGTCTTCAATAAAGCTAAAAAAACGGGCGAACCGCTCGAAGACCGATGAAAAATCCGTTTGTTTTTTAGGTATTGAAAACGATTATCGCAAGAAACAATTGCTTGAAGCGATAAAGCTGCATAATAAATATAAGTATTCAGTCGAACATAGCGTTTTAGCATTGTCGATAGTTCAACTTCAATCCGTCTTTTTATTGAAGACGGATTGGAACGAAAAACCGACAACAGCATTAGAATATTTTATTTGTAAATGGATGAGGGAATGTGATTTTGATATAAGTCAATGCGGATGTTTTTCTGATAATTTGGATATTCCAAATATTAACGACGATTTTATCGGAGCTTTTTATCAATCGGTTCAAGGTATAGCGGAAAAATCAAAAACCGGCTCTTATTATACGCCGCGCCGTTTGCTTGACGGCATAAGCGTTCCGAATAATAAAACCGTATTGGACCCCTGCTGCGGAAGCGGCGGAATTTTAATGAAAATACTTACGCCGGCGCGCAATACAAAATTAATTTACGCCCGCGATATTGATATTTTAGCTTTAAAAATTTGCAGAGTTAATTTATCTATGTTTTTTATGAATCCCGATATTGCGGCAAATATCGAGTTACATAATATTCTATTTGAAAAAGTTTGCGGCAGTCCGGATTCAATTGATTGCGGCGCGGGTAAAAAAAAATTCGACTATATCGCGACAAACCCTCCGTGGGGAAGCAAATTTACAAGCTCCGAAAAAGAAAAAATATTAAAATCTTATTCATTTTTAAACACTGCCGAATCGTTCAGCATAGCTCTGTATAATTCAATAAACAGCTTATCTGAAGAAAACGGCAGACTGATATTTTTTTTGCCGCATTCATTTTTAAACGTATCAACTCACAAAAACATAAGAAAATTTTTGATGGAAAAAAAATGCGAAATAAAAATTAAATTGCTTGGAAACGCATTTTCCGGAGTTATGTCCGAATCAATAAGATTGGAATTGAATGCCGGGGTTAAAAGCGAAAGTATAAAGATAATTTTTCCGGACAAAACTGTTTCGGAGATAGATTATTCGGAAATCCATGCTCCGGATTATATAATACCGTCGACTGCGGATAGCTGCGATATTAAACTTTTAAACAAAATTTATTCGAATAAAAACATAAATCTTAAAGGCAAATCGATTTTTGCGCTTGGAATAGTAACCGGAAATAATTCCGCTCATATTTCTGATAAATTTATTGAAGGTTCCGTACCGGTTTTTAGAGGCAAAGATATTGAACCCTTTAAATTTAACGAACCGAAATGTTTTATAAAATTTTCGCCTGATGTTTATCAGCAAGTTGCTCCGGTAGAATATTACAGACAAAGAAAAATCGCATACAGGTTTATTTCAGACAAAATAATCTGCGCGTTGGACAACCGGAACCGATTATTGTTAAACAGTTCGAATTTATTTATTCCTCAAATCGGTTATCCCTTTGAAACTATCGTTTGCCTTTTTAATTCAAAACTATACTCATACATTTACAGGAAAAAATTTCATTCAAAAAAAGTGTTGCGTTCTCATATTGAATCATTGCCGATTCCTTTAATCGCAAAAGAGCAACATCAATGGTTTCGCGGTTTTCATGGCAAAATATTATCAAATAAAATTAATATTGACAAACTCGATAAATTTGTTTATTCAATTTTTAATCTTACGGAAAGAGAAATAAATACAATCGAAGAATTTATGAGTTGATTTGCGATATGACATTTCTTGAAATTGGGCGCTTGTCAGAATCGCGCGTTTTTGTCATTATATTATATCCCATTATTTTTTTTATATCTTTGTATAACAAATAAATTCTTGGACCGGGCAAAGTGGCGTAATCGTTAATAATATAGTGAACTCGTCCTTTTTTTACAGCGTTCACATTTTTAAAAATGTTCCAGTCTTTACGCAGGAGCTCTTCGTTTTTATACGCAATCATACCCGAATGCGGAGCGTATATTTCAATAATAATATCGGGATTCATACTTATTATGCTTTCTGAGTTCAGAGAATTATATTCCATACCCGATTCCGGAGCCGCGTTAATACCGCCGGCAAAATTTATCAAATCGTTATAAAACGATTTTCTTCCGGCGCAAACCGCGTTTTTCAAACGACCGAATTCTCTGCCGACGATTACTAAAACTTTAGGTTTTAATTTATTTTCCGTTTTAATTTTAGCGGAAAATTCAGCGTCGAATATTTTTAAAAATTCGTAACATTCTTTTTCTTTGCCGACAAGTTTTGAAATTTTTTCTATGCTTGTTCTGATATCGCGAACCGTTTTATCTGAAAACGTTTCATACCGAATATTTAACCGCTCGAATTTTTTGAAATTTTCACTATGAACCTGCATAGCGAGTATTAAATCGGGTTTTAATTTTATAAGCTGTTCGTAATTAATATTCATATAACCGCCGATTTTAGGTTTATTTTTAGCCGCTTCCGGATATATGCAGAATTCAGTCACTCCGGCGATTTGCGAGTCCGCGTTGAGAATATATAGTATTTCAGTCAAACTCGGAGCAAGCGAAATTATGTTGTTATGAATTTTATTCGAGATAATGTTTTCAGATTTTTTATCGTTTGAAAATTCCGTGTTGGAATTACCTGAACAGCCGGAAAAAAACAGAGCGACGCTAATAATAATTAAAAATTTGAACTGTAAAGTTTTCTTCATCATTTTTAAAACCTGTAATTTATTTTTGCGTAATATGATCTGCCCGGCAAAGGAAATCCGTAGACGTCCTGATTCATTTCGTCGGTCAGATTTTTTATTTCTATATTGAACGCGGCGTTTTTATAAGAATATGAAACGCCAGCATTCGCAAATTCCTTTGATTCGTTTTTAAACTTATTGTCTATGTCTTTATAAGATTCGCCGGTATAATTATATTGAACATAAAGCTTTAATCCGAGTTGTTTGGAGTAAAAACCGAGTTCGTTAAAAACGTCGTATTCGGGTTTTGCCGGAAGTCTGCGGTTTAAATCGCGGACGGCTTTTTCTTTGTTTTTTGTTTTTAGAATTGTCGAAGAATTTTTGTAATAAAAAGATTTATACGAAATGTTTAGGTTTGATTCTATGCCGCGTAAATCGGCTTTTCCGATATTGTCGGGAAACATAATTTGAGTCGAATAATTCAGCCATTGAATAAGATTTTTTACAGAGCGGTAAAAACCGATGATTTCGGCGGAGACATTGATATTTTCAAATTTAAAAATACCAACGGCGCCCGCGTCGAGATTAAAACTTTTTTCGGGTTTCAATCCTGAATTTCCGACAGTGTAACCTTTATCGCCGAATAATTCAAACATATTCGGAATTCTGTAAAACGAACCGGCGGATGATTTGACAGAAAATTTTTTGTTTATTTTATAATTCAATCCGAACTGTTTGCTGAAATAGTTTTTTTTCAATACTTCCGGATTTTTAGCGAACGCATATTTTTTACCGCCGTTTGTCTGATTTTCAAATCGTTCAATCATTGCGCCTGAAGAAATCCTGAGTTTTTCCGAAAGCAATAAAATCAAATGTTCGGCGGAAACCTTTATTTCATCGCGTTTCTGAGACATGAATTGATTGTTGCCGAAATTATCTTCCGGAGAAAATTTAACTTTATTATAATACGCGCTCAAACTGCTTTTCGAGTTTTCAGACAGATAGAACTCAGTCGAGACCGACGAGCCGAACCGATTTGTTTTATCGTTCGTATCGCGTTTTGCCCAACCTATTTCACGGTTTGGATCGAAAAAATTTTCCGCGTTGTTTTTATAATAAAAAGAAAATTCCATAGAACCGGGCATAGAAAAAAATTTTTTCCGTAAAACGGAAGATTGAATCAAATAATCGGAGTTGTTTAATTTTGCCGATTCAGAAGCGTTGTAAAAAACTCCGCTCAATCCTTTTTTTTCATAAGCTCCGGAAACGGCGGTTTTAAAGGAATAAATATCCGAAAACAGATAATCCAGTTTTGCGAATGCGGAAAATTTTTTAAAATAATTGTTTTTTCTGGTTTCGGTAAAATCGTCTTCTTTAATCAGATGCGTTGAGTTATCGTTGACGTATTTAAAATCGTTGTCGGCTTCGGAATACTGAAAATCAGTTATAACGGAGAAATTTTTTTTATTTGCGCAATAAGAAAATCCTGCATTTTTAAAACCGAAACTTCCCGCCGAAACCGAAACGTCAAAACCGTCTTTTTTTGGGGACAAAGTCTTTATGTTGATAATTCCGCCGATTGCCTGAGCGCCGAGAGAAAACGGGGCTCCGCCTCTATACGTTTCGATTTTTTCTATTGAACTCAAAGGAATCGACGATATATTTGCGCCGCCGCCAAGCGGATTGTTTATTGGTATGCCATCGATTAAAACGGACACTTGTTCAGACGACGAACCTCTGATTGAAATTTCCGCATAATCGTCAAAACCGCCGTATTTTTTTGTTTGAATACCCGGAATATTTTCAAGCAACTCGAATAAGGAAACGGTTTTTTCTTTTATTTGCTCTTTTGTGATAATATCGACGCTTGAAAAACTTTCGGTTTTATTCTCAAAATTTTCTTCCGCGATTTTTGACGCCGAAACGACTATGGTTCCCAAATCGTAACAATGCAAATAATTATTTTGAAATAGAAAACATAAAAAGATTAAAAACATTTTTTTCATAAATAATTTGTCCCCGCAAAAATTTTGATTCCCCAAAAACCGCGTCGCTATAACGAACCAATTCTATTCGGTAAATTCGACGTATGTTCGGTATTGCGCCGCAATTTTCGGGTTAATTAAACATCTCCGCAAATATCAGTTTTCAAATAAAGCCGCTCCTATAGGATTTTTTTTAACCGAACCGGTTCTGTTTAAACCGCTGAAATTGCAGATTGAGTTTGGAAATATTTTATAAAGACCTGAAGCCGTATAATTGGAATCTCTGTTTACGGCATAAACGTTATTCGCGCCGTCTTTAATCAAATCTCCCCAAAACGAGCCGGTTAACAATTCTTTATTATAGAAAACGCCGGTTTTCGGATTAAACGACCCAATGTAATAATTAGGCCATGTTCCGGCATAAATGCAGTATCCTGTATCTTCAGAAACGACTTTAACGCCTGTGAACGCTCCATTAACAATTGTGTCTTCATTCGACGAGCCTCCAAGACATAAAACGCGGGTCTGATGCGAAGAGCTGTCGACTTCGAGAATACCGGTTGCCGGACTCCCCCACCAGTCGCCGGTAAAAGCAAAATAGAGTTTGCCTGTAGCTTCGCAATAATCTTTATTTTCATAAGGATTTGTTAAACCATGTATTGATATAGTATCGGTAACAGAATCGGTTGCGGAATTAATAACTAAAATTTTAGCGTTTTCAGTCGCGGTCGCCCAACCGCCGGAATAACTTATATTCTGTAAAGTCACAAAAACTTTTGAACCGACAATCTGCAATTGGTCGGCTTCGGCGGAACCGTCTTTAAGGGCGTCAAAACCGGAAATATCAATAGTCCCGAGTTCGGCTCCGTTAGCGGGATTAAAGATTCCTATAATATTGGAATTGTAAAATGTAACATACGCTTTTGAAGAATTAATAAAAGCAATATCGTGAGGATTTGAACCTTGCGCGAACTTATACTCTTTCTCGATTTTCATAGTCGTTCCGTTTATTACCAATACTTTTGAAAGCGTTCTGTTAACTATGTAAATTTTACCGCCGTAAGATTTTATAATATTGTCGTCGGTAAAATCATACGCGTCCGAATAAACGTCTAAAGAAGGCGTTTCGAAATTCGAAGCCGAATAAATTGAAAATTGGTCTCCGCTGTAACCGTTTCCCTGAGCCGTTAAAACCAGTATTTGATTATTGGTAAGATTATATTCTTTAGCGGTTTGAGAAACGGCGTCGTATAAAGCGGATAATACAATAACGTTAGCCGAAGAATCTCCGGCGCTGAATTGCAGACCCACGCCCAATGTTATAGAGCATGACATATCGTTGTTCAATATTTCATTTATTACAGTTTGAAATTTTCCGGAAATATCAGCGTCGGTTATCGTCGTATCGCAGGTTAAATCCGTATCGCCGTTGATTTTTTCAATAACCGATTTTTTAATTGAAAGAGCTAACATAGCTGTTTGTCTTTGCGAATAAGAGGCTGTAGCCGTATCGTTTATATCGGCTTTTAAAAAAATCAAAGCGCTGTCGTAAGCGGTTTCGGCTTCTCTCTGTATAAGAGCTAAATTAGAAATCTCATTTAACGCTTTGACCTGACCGTTATTGACTTTAGAATTATAAATCATATAAGCTACGGTAGTTGATTTCAGGTTAATTGTTCCTGATTTATCTGTTTGGCATACGCTTGATTTAATCATACGCATAGTTTTATTATTCAAGCTTCGCGCAAAAAATTCATAGCCTCCAGCGGGTATTGAGATTGAAAAATCAGAACCGTTCAAAACTGCGGAATACGAGTCGCCCGTAGATATATTAAAGGCTAAAACCGTTCCGGCGTTCACATTGACGGCGTATTTTTTTGACGCGGAATTTTGAATTGAATATACGGGCGCTCCTGAAATTCCGCTTGTGAAATCGACAGTTCCGGTAAATTGAACCGAATTGTTCAAATTCGAATGTGAACCGTTTCCGCCGCCGCATCCGTTTAACGACAGATATGAAAGGGCGATTATAACAATAAACCAAATGGTTTTAATATTTTTTATCATTTTGCGATCCTCCAAAAATTTTATATAATATTTTATCTCAAAAACTGCAATTGGATTTTGAAAAAAGCGCTGAAACCAAGGTCAGACAACCCGAAGTCAGGGGAACGAATCTGATACCATATTGAAAAAAAGCCGCAGGTCAGTACCGGGGAAAACAGTTTCAGTTTCATTTAATTTTTGGCAGAGAAAACGCGCTGATTCAT
>Ga0116156_10001897_pt1 | contig 19539 bp, 31 predicted proteins | sample AD_UKC045_MetaG_FD_89891 | JGI IMG/M metagenome (GOLD analysis project Ga0116156, IMG submission 89891) | Active sludge microbial communities of municipal wastewater-treating anaerobic digesters from USA - AD_UKC045_MetaG | ecosystem: Engineered > Bioreactor > Anaerobic > Digestate | place: USA... | reverse complement strand
TATTTATAGTCTCAGCTTCTTCATCAACAACTCTTTCGGAATTTTTCTTCGCTATATAATCTTTAATATATGAAATGTATTCTTCTTTTTCCCCGATATTGTTTGGGTCCTCTTCAACATATTTTAAATATTCTTCTGGAGTTATTTTAAAGTATTCAACAACTTGTTCTGTTTTAGCCTCGACGTCTTCTCTTGAAAATCCTCCGCGTATCGATCTAGGGATATCATTTCTTAGTTCAACAATCTGCGAGGCTGACATTCCCGTTTCTTCCATAAAGTCGCCCATTTCGGCTCGAGCTTCATCTTCTCTACGTTTCTGATTTGCATCACCAGCAATTTTTAATCCAGCAGCAATAGCAGCTCCAATAGCCGTTACACCAATTGCAACTCCAAGGGCTGGTAAAATTGCTGGAATTAATGTACTTGCAAATTTTGCAAGTGTTGATGCTCCTAAGTTTCCTATCATAGTATCTATAACAGTGTTTGAATCTCCATCCTCAGAAATAGATTTTCCATCTTTTCCTTTTAATTCGTTTGCTAAATACACAATTTCAGGATTTGATTTTAATATGTCCGATTTACGAGGTTTTATTATTTTACCTTTTTTTGTAAATTCGTTTTTGTCTCTTTTTAAAAATCCAAACATATCAGCAAAGTCAAAACCAAATAAATCTTGTAAAGGTTGAAGCATTAAATTTATCGGTCCAAGAAAACCTTGCATTGCATTTAATAAATTTTCTCTTCCTCTTTCAGTACTTTCTCCAACAGTGTCTTTTATTTTTGAAAATATTGTTTCTTGTTTTACACCATACTCTTTAAGAGCATCTCTAAAATAACCAATTTCTCTTAATGCTTTTTTATCATCTTCTGTCAGCACACCTTTAGATAAAATTTTTGTATATTCTTCATCAAGATTACTTTTAATTTCTTTACGTTTATCTTTTATATTAACAGACTGTTCTTTTATATATTTTTTTCTGTCTTTTTTTGATAAACCTTCAACATCAATATCTTGATTCATATTAACAAACTGAGAAATGTTTTCTTTTAGTTCCGATAAAGGATCTTCATAAACAATTGGATTAGCTTGATCAAACCTCTCTTCTAATTTTTGAAGTTTTTCCAAATTTTTAATATCTGTTTTTGTAAGCTCGCCCTTTTTACTTAAGATTTCTTCCCTGTAATCATCTATTGATTCTTTAACAGATTCAGAAAATTTCTGTAATGTTTTAGTCTGTTGTTCAAGATACATCTTGTAGTTTTTTTCAGATAAGCCAACATTGGATAAATCTTTAGCAACAAACTTTTCAAAACTTAGAAGATTCTTTCTTAAATCAGCTATGTCAGTTTTATCTCTTCCATAACCCCTATAATACCAACGATTGTTTGATGGTTTTTTACTTGAAACTTTAGTTGGTTTTTTACTTTCTTTGACAAGTTCATCAATACCAGAATTTATACCACGAAGTATATCTGTGTTAAAATCTTTTTGAGGTTTTTGTTTTCTATGTAAAACAGGAGCATCCATTATTTTTTATTCCTAATGAAAGGGCAACTAAATTGACCTTTATTGTTTTTCTTATAAACTTTCAATTGTTGAACTAATGTCTTTACTCTCGAACCAGACATCTTCATAATTGAACTTTCTTCCATTCCCTTAAACTCAATCATCAAATTGAACACGATATCTTGAATTTGATTTCTTGTCCAGGGTAGGTATAAAGATAGATGGTCGAAAAGAAAACCCCCTTGTAAGCTTCTCACCATTAACAGCAAATTCATAGTTTGGATTTATGCCAAAATTATATTTTTCAACAATGTTTTTATATTCAATCCAAGCATTTGCATCAACATCATTTTTAAATGCGTTTAATTTTTCTTCTATAGTATTAAGAACAACTCCATCAATAGCATAAATAAGTTGACATTGAACCATTTTATAATAGTCTTTGTTTTTATCAGAAACAATAGATTCATATTCTTCTTTTCTTACAGGATCAATTTCAACTTGTTTAGATGCTTCAATTTCATTGCTGTTTAACAATTTTTCTTTTAATTCGATAAGACTTTTAATATCATAATAACTATGTTCTTTTTCGCTATACAATAATTTTACTGTATCTTCAGCAATAAAAAGATGTTCAACTTTGGGGAGCGTAAACGTTATTTTTTTCTTTGTAATAGAATCAATTAAAGATATTTTGTTTTTAAATGAAGGATCTATATCTATTGTTTTTATAAGATTAAGATTTATATCGATATATCCAATATTGTCTTCATCATCAAGTTTTTTTAAATCCTTGTAATAAGGTCTGTTATATAAAATTCCACCCCAAAAATTTTTGTATATTGCAATAACTATTTCTTTTATGTTTTCGTAATGAAGTTGACTACAATCAAAATCTTCATAAACCATATTGTTTAATGCTTTTAAAACCAGTGTTCTAAATTGGTAATCTTCTTTTACAGAAGCAAGTTCAAAAAGTTCTTCCATAGTATAATTTCGGAAATGTAAAACCTCTGGAGATAACTTATCACCAGAAGAAAAAATAACTGGAATGTATCCAATCGGTACATCCTTGCTTTTTTCATTAATTATCGTTGCTTTTTTTGCACTTACAAAAATATCATCTTGTTTAACTTCCACTTTTATTCTCCTATTTTATATGACTCAGGCATTAAATTTACTACATATGTAATTGGGTTGGTTCCAGAATAATCCAAACTTAAAGGATCTAGTCCAAGCAATTTGCAATTTTTATACGTTATTTTTATAGATGGTTTATCAATAATTGTTTGAACTGACCATGTTTGATTTCTTATCCACAAATTTGCATTTCTCCACTCTACAGAATCTTTTATATTTCCACCTTTGAAGAAAAGTACTTCTATATCAACCAAACAATCTTCTTCATTTTTTTGTACTTTAAAACATCTTTTTTCATAATCATATATTTTTGATTTTAATTCTTCAAAAAACTTTATTGTTGAAAAATCGTCTGATTCTCTTAATGTAATAGATAATTCATTAAGATCTTCTACACCGAGCCACGGGATTAAACCTGACATTTGCCTTTCCGTTTTTAATTTAAAAAACGGTAATGTTATTTCTTGAGTTTTAAATGTAAGTTTTTTTGAATCATTGTTTAATGGTTTTTTAGGAATTATTTTTCCTTCCCAAAAAGCTCCATTTTGATCTTCATATTTAAAAACGTCTTCTATATAACCCATGTTTATATAGTTAAAAAAGGTTACGAACTTAATCGCAACCTTTTAGTTTTTTAAAACATTTTTAAATATGTAAAAGTAGTTGTACACATAACTGGTTCACCATTTGAGTTATCCAAACTTATTTGTCCAACAGTAGATGGGAAACATCCCTTAAAAGACCAAACATGAAGTGTTGGAATAAAATTTCCAAGAATATCGTATGTACCAGTTGTGATTGTTATTGGAACTCTAAATGGAGTTTGACCAGCAATTGAATCCATAGTTGTTCCACCAGTAATCGGACTAACAATAGAATCACTCCAAAGACGTAAAGCTTTGTAAAGTAAAAGATATTTGTCCATCCTAAACTCAACATCAAAAGATTTTTCAGTTAAGTTTTTACCGTTTGGTTTAACGATTTTTTCAGACTTGTAATCATATTCATATGTTCCTAAAACTTTAGCTGGAATTGTTACAGTTGTACACCGTACAAATGTATTCGTAACAGCATCAAGATATGGAATAGGACCAACTGACATTTGATATTCATATCCTAAAAAATCATCACCTTGATTAAATATTTGTTCTAATGTTCCCATTATATAGCTCCCTTATTATAAATCTTCTGTAACAGAAGTTCCTTGTGCACTGTTTGTAAAATAGAGATAAATCTTTTTTGAAAATTTTGTAAATTTAATCGCAATACTTACAACAAATTCTTCTCTTGACAGAACATCGTCATTATTGTTTTCTTCATCACATTTAATTGCATATTCTCTAAGTAAGTTGAAAGGTTCTGAGGCAGTAGGTTCAATAATCTTGTCAATTTGTGAAGAAACCCTTGCTCTGTGATCAACGTCATTAAGTTTATAAAGCTGATAAGGAAGAGCCTCATTTATAATGTTGCTTATTAAATAATCTCTAAGTCTTGTATGTCCAATCGAAGCATAATCAGACTGTAACGATTGTGATGTTCTCTCTCTAACAGCAACAACTCCAAATGAGGGATGAACAACAATAGGATTGATACGAGCTTGATGCAGTAATTCTTGTTGTGCTTCGTTAGCATCATAAAACATTTCAATAATTCCAGAACCAAGTTGCCCACCATGTTTTCCATTTTCATTATAGAATGCGGGAGCAAGACCATTAAATACATCGTTCATATCGGCATAACGTAATGCAACTCTACCCATTAAAGATGATACATTGATTTCACCAGTGTAAACATTTCTAATTTTTCCATGACCCCAATAAAACGCAATACCTTTTTCATCTGTCATTATTGAAGTAGTCGCACTAATTGCATTTTCTGGAGTTGCATTAGATGTATGGCAAATATAATAAGCATACTTTTGATAAGACTGTCTAAGAGTTAAGAAAATATTTGGAATGGTAGTATCAAGAGTTGTGTCAAAGAAAATATCAGCTCTATATTTTGATATTTGTTTAAAATAATCCCAACCTTCAGCAATTTCAGATGTTCCAGTTGTACCTCTAACTCCTCCAGCAAAACTTACATAAGAAGCATCTGGCGTAAAGGTATCGAACACTTTATTTTTATTTACAACTACTGTAATATAATCAGATTGTTCAAAAAGTGTTTCTAAATAAATAATTTGGCCAAACCCATTTTCTTTTCCCTGTATAATTGAGCCGGTTTTTGGAAAGCCAGAAATAGTGCTAAAAGTATTTTTTCCAGCTATCTTATTTTGCAAGTCTAATACAAAATCATTATCAGGATCTGAAGTAACCTTTATTTTTAAATCATCTAGTTGTGGATTTTTATTAAAAATAGCAAAATAAGCATCTTCCGAACGATCAACTAAATAATTAACCTCGATAACACTTCCTTCTATAGGAGCTTCCGAAAAAGTGAAAGAAAGAATTCCCGTTGATTTTGTGAAAGTTCCAGAACCAACATCCGGACCAGTTGTTAAAATTTCAGGGTCATCGGCTGAGGCAATAATATTTAATGGAACACCATCAACTAAAATATCAATAGAGCTTTGAACATAGTTTGTATAGTCCGTTAGTACGAAAGTAAATTCGGTCATTTCTCCATCGGCAACGGCTATTTGTTCTGTATTTACAATTTCTGAAAAATTTATCGTTTTACTTTCTTTACCGCCCACAAAAGGGACTGTTCCAGAATCGGTAACTAGAACACCTCCGTATTTTCCATTGGTCGAAGGCGCTGATACCCATATTGGATAGTTGTTGTTGTATGTTAAAACATCATCAACACCTTCCGATCCGACATCGGGTATTCCAAAATAATCTAAAATTCTTTTTGAAGACTTTGGGTAGAATAATACAGGTTCGGTACTACCCTTTTTTGCTTTTATAACAGTTGCGCCGATTGCTGTGTTCGAAACATTAACAGATTGGCTTTTATCGTTATCAATAACATTGATTAAATCTGACACTTAATTCTCCCTTAATTTATACTTTCAACATAATCTAAAAAAGCAATGGTAAGCGCATTTTTTATATCTTCTTTATTTGCATCTTCGGGTGCAATCTTATAAACTCTTTGCATCATTCTGTCAAACACAGAATCTGCAAATTTTACTGTAATAAGATTATATATTTGTTTTTGCCAACCAGACAAAGATCCAACTTTTCTAACCATTCCCATGTTTTTTATATCTATTAATTCTTCAACTTTATTTTCTTTTAAGATTGTCATTATATCCTCCTATTTATATAGTTATTTTTTGATTAAAATGATCAATTACGAATTCCATTGCTTCCTCATATTCAATAACATCATCTTTACCTAAGACATCTTTTTTAACCAAGAAATCCATTAGTATTTTTTTGGGTATACAAAAACCTTCTACATTATCAATTGGAATAAATGTTTGTATTGACATATTCATTCCCATAGATAAAATGTTGTTTTTTTCCAGCCAATCCGATTCTGTGAATTTAGGAGATGCATCTATTTGAAAGTCAACTATTGCAATATTCGCAACCTGAATATCATTATATTCAAGAAAAAATCTAAGTTTTGTTTCGGCATCTGCATCAATTAATAACATATCGGAAGCATATTGAAAATCATCATCTCTACTAGTCCAGTATGAACAATCATATTCAATTGTTGATGGAGATAATCGTATCTTTCTTCTTAATTCTGGAATATAAACTCCTTGTGAATAATTTGAATAATTAAACCAAGGACGTTTTGTTTCGTTTAATTTTCCAGACAATCTATAATTTATGAAAGGAAGATTGGCATTGTTCCAATTTTCTTTTCCAGATCTTTTAACCAATGCATAATCAGTTGATGAATATATAATTCTCGATGAATCATTTTCAAGAAATTTTGAAGAAAGATAATCGTCTAATGCTATGTTTAAAGCATAGAAAGTATTTTTGTATGTATTGTTTTGTACATTATTATAAAAACTTGGCATTATAATTTCATCCCAACAGATAATGATATTTGTGCAGGATAAGATGCAGTTACTTGCGCTAAAAATTTACTTAAAATAGTTGCCTGATATGAAGCTGAATAAAAGTTTCCTTTTTCACTTATACCATAACCAAACAGTATTGAATGTGCCAATAATGAAATCTTTGGCCGCGAACCAAGTTGTTTTAACAAATCTTCATTCTGTTTTTGTAAATCTCCAATTATAATTGCATCTTTTTCTATTTGCACATTTGTCTCATCAAGCAAATCTTTTGTTGTTAAATATATTTTTGATAATGAAGCGTAATTTTTTTTCAATTCTTCATAGTCAATTGGTATTATAAGTTCTCCATCTTTATATATGATTTTTTCTACTTCAACAATTTCTGCTTTTTTTTCTGATATTTCTTTTCTTAAGTTTTTTATATCATTGTTGTTGTTTTGAACAATAATATTAAGATTTCCGTTAATTTTTTCAATCTGTTTATATTTAAAATATCCATAAACAGAACTAGATGTTGAAAGAATTGCTATCAATACAACAATGGAAATTGCAAAAATCTTAAAATATTTCATATTTTAATAGTTAAAGATATCCGTTTGTTTTTAGAACGCTGGTTAAAGCAGATGCCATTTGGTTCCTAAAAAATGGCAATTGGTCAATTAATTGAGATAAGTGTTTTGTTAAGAAGGCTTGTCCATCGCCATGTTTTTTATTCCAAAATCTTGGTGCTCTATCTTCAGGGAAAATGCTGGCATCTAATTGTGTGTTCCAGTAATTAAATCCCTGGTATTGAAAAGAAGGATCGTTTGACCATAGTTGAACGTTACAAACATCAAATATGTCTTTTATATCTTTTTGAGTCAAAACTTCTTTTTCAGTATCAAAAGCAGACAACCAACCTTTTTCTCCAACAACATTAAGTAACTTAATCCAAATTTCATATGTTTTACTTGGATTTGGTTCTTTTTCTTTTGTTGTTGGATTTATTTGTATAAATTTATGGTTTGGTCCATACATTTCAGTTGCTTCAGTAAGAAATTTAAATACAACATCATTATCAACAAGCTCCGTTGTTATTAATTTCGTGTTTACGTTTGCAGTGTTAGCAACCGTCCTGCCTTGAACCTTTACCTGACCAGTTCCTTTACGAATATCCTTATATGTTTGAGTTATATTAGAAATTATATTAGAGTCTTTAAAAGCAGCCAGTGTTACAAATTCTAACAAATAACCACTACATTCAACAAATGGTTTAAATTCGTTTTTTGATTCTTTATATAAAGATTTGTTTCCATAAACCCCAGATATATCAGTAACAAAAAATATAGCAGGATTTAAATTACCATTAAAATTTTCAATGTTAGCCCATGGTGTACCAAAATATCTTCGTCCGTTTCCCATTAAAATTCTTGGGACTAAAATATTGTTGAAAAGGGTATAAGTTGTAAGTGGCATTAGTGGATGTCTACTATCAAATGCAACTTGATAAATACGTATACTTCCACCCGTCACTAAGCGTCTAATCTTAACGTTTTCAAATTTGTTCAACTTTAGATTGCTTTTAAGAGTAACACCTGTTGTTTTCAATTAAGAAGCTCCTCCATAGATTCTAATATCTACTGTAATATCAGTAGTTGAATCTGTCGATATTTTAACTGCTTTAATTTTGCTTAGAAAATTTGTATATGGATCTAATCTAAACATGCCCGATACTTGAAAAGGAATTTCGACTTCATTTGGTGTTTCGACAGTTCCTATATCAACAGTCAGTTTAAGATAAAAAGTGTCTGCTGAATAAAAATTAAATGAGGCTAAATTTGAAATTCGAGAAAAGTCAATACTCACATCGCCATCAGTTGATTTAACATAAAGTACGTTTTCTATTTTTTCACCAAGTGTAAATTGAAAATTTCTAGTAGATGAAGTAATACCATCACCTGAGAAAATTGTTTGTATAGTTGGAAGAGCTTGTACAGCCATTTATAAACCTCTATAATTATAGTTAATGCTTAACAATTATTCAACACCAATAATAGATTTGAAAAATCGTATAAACTCTACTGAAAAATCTTGTTTTTTGTATAAATCTAAAACATAATAAGTAAACATTTCTGCAAAAGCTTCTTTTTCATTTGAAGCGCTGTATAATGACATATTGTTTAGCATTACTCTATCTTGATATAACATACCGCCGTCAGATCGATTCGACATTAAATTAATAAAAAATACAATGTCTTTTTCTATTCTGTTATTAGCTAAATTATATGGAAGAAACTCTTCTGCGCTGTTTCTACCATTAAGCATAGCATAAACTACTTTATATTCAGAGGAATCTTTATGAAATCTTTTTAATAAAGAAGTTTTTATCATGCTCTGTAAATTGCTTTTCTGAGAGTAATCGTTGGTAAAAACTTCATCATAAAACCTTTTGATTGAAGGTTCTGAGCAAACAAAAAACAGCTCTGTTTTAATTTTTTCTTTTATTTCTTCTGAAACGTATACAAAGTTTTTAGGATTTTTATAAAAATCTTGCCACGATTTTCTAGCAAAACCATTTAAAACCGTGGCCTCATAGCAGTGCCCTACTTCATGTACCAAAGTGCTATATTGATCGCTTGCTGATGGCAAAATAGATATTATATTACCAACCTCTCTATAGTCGCCGCCAACGCTTAAGGAAATAGTTTCATTATATTCAAAAGACGCTTTTCGAAGAAAAGCTGTGTCAATCTCTTTTCTGATTAAGTCTTTTACTAATTTGTCCAAATCTTTCTTAAACGTTTCAAAAGAATATTTTGTTGTTTTTAGAAAATCTTCATGAGTTTCATCAGTGGTAATTTGTATTTTGAAACCTTTATAATTAACAAAAGATACTTTTGCTTTATCTGGCGCTGAATTGTTTGTAAATGTTTCAAGCCAATTTTCTAAATTATCAAAACCCTTTTTAAGTTTTTGAGAAAACATTGTGTAAATTGAGCTTCGTCTTTTGTTAAAATATTCATATGATGAAGTCCATATTCGTTCATTATACGTTTCCCAATCATTGTATCGATTTCTAGATTTTATCAACGCGTATGGGTCAAGAACATCTCTTAAATAATGTGTAAAATCTTTATAGGGATAAAAGTCAAAATCATTACCATGACCATCTTTCCAACCTTGATCACTCATTCTTCCATAGATTGAATTTTCAAAATATTTATGCAGCTTTATACTATATTCTTGCATAGATTTTGCAACTTGGTATAAATCAATGGGTGTATTTATTTTCTGTATAGCTTTATTATATAGTTGCGCTTCTTTTCGAAGCTCTGCTATATTTTGTTTGGTGATTTTTTCTTTTAATTTTTTAGTTTCATTTACGATAAACATATAACAATAGTTAACGTTTCATAAGGTTTTGCAGTTGATTAGAAAGCAAATCCATTTTAGGTCCAACGACTTTAAGAAGTGCGTCTTTAAGCTTGAGACATTGTAGAAAAATATAAACAGAAAATGCAACATTTAATACTAGCATAATTGATAAAACAACAATCATTTATAGCTCCTCATAATTTCAAGATCCTTTTCTAGAATAGTTATATTGAATACACTATCTAAAAATCCATCTTCATTTGTCCAAACCGTATCTTCAACCTCATCGTCTTCTTCAATATCAAAGTATAGTACGTTGAGAATTTTTAACGATGGATAATAAAGGCATGAAAAGTCTTCGTGATTTATACGAAGACATTCATACTGTTCAAATTCTATTTCGTCGATCATTTAACCTTTTTTCTTTGCCGAATAAAGAATTTCAGATACATTTTCTATTGCATTAGCATATGACGCAGCAGATCTTGGATACTTAGTGAAAAAGTTTTCTAATTTATCCGTCTCCTTTATTTGAAAAACAGCTTTGCTTAACTCATCTAACAAACCATCACACAGCATTCCTAACTCACCGTTATCAATCATATTTATAATATCATTTGCTGTATAAGCCTCTTTAATTTTTTTCTTTCTATAATTCTCATACTTCTTTAATCCCTTGTTTATAGTTCATAATCTCGTTTTTATCCAGCATAGCAATAAGTTTTTGAAATTCGCCAACGTGTTTCTTTTCTTCATTAGCAATTTCTTGAACCTGTGAAATGATTTTGCGATACTCTGGAATATATGTTGCAACATCAGTGTTATTTTCATACGCTTTAATGTAGTTTTCAATGGCATCAACTACTTTTTCGTACATATTTGTAGCATCATTTTCAGCACAAACGCATTCTCTTAATGCCCGTATAATATCTTTCTTTGCTCCAAAATATGTGTTTACATGTAAATCTGTAGATACAGACCCTTCTTTAATTATTGTCATTTAAGCAAAGCCTCGAACTTTTTCATAAAATCTAATTTGAGTTTAATAAACTTTTCGACATCATTCGATGACATTATACCTTTTCTATGTCCATCGACATAGACAGCATACTCATCAACGTCTTTTTTGTTACCCTTACTCGAAAACTGAACTGAAAAATCCATGGGTTTCACAGCTTCCTGTACTTTATTCTCTTTTACTACTCTCATTATTCTACCCTTTAATATTTTGTTTAACTCCAAGTAATATATACTGTAAAGCCTGTGAGTTTAACAACCAACGTTGGAAACCTTGTGTTGTTAATTTTTTCGAAACTACAAGTGCCTTTTTTTACCGGTATTGTCATCACTTCTCTTCCATCAAAAACAATATTTATCTCACCAGCATTATAATCAATTCCAAGATTTTTAAAACTAACACCTTTTCTGATTTTACCAGAGTTTAGGCCCAATATAAAAAAATCAATTGTAACATTTTTATACATGTTACACAATTCATCTGCTTCATAAAGTATATCATTTATTGGCGTCTCTAATATTTTACTTTGTTCTCTTACAATTTTCATTATTCTACTCCTTTTGCGTACTCATACATCTTTTCTTGATCAAAACATCCAATAGCATGATCGATCACTGAAATAAATTTTTTCTTATTAAACCAAATAAACTTGCCCGGGTTTTTAAATGTTGGTGGAATCATAGTTACTATATCAGCACCATAGCAAACATGAAACATATTTTCTTTTGGAATGTATTTTTCAACAGAATCAACAAAAGCTTGATTTCCAACTAATGGTGCCTCCAACATTCCAACTAATACATTTTCTGGATCAACCATAAAATTTTTAACAATATCTATTGCTATAATTGGAGCTTCTCCACCACCTTTAGAACGGCCTGATATAATCAATCCATTTTTAAGTGACTGTAAAAGAATAGTATCCATTCTAATTATAGAAAAAAATTCTGATCTCCATCTATACCACTCTTTTATATAACCACTATGTACGCGCACTTTAGAAGTCATAGATGCATAAAACGGTTTGACCTTTCTACGTAAAAAATCAAAATTAATTTTCCAATCAATTTTTTGTTTTGATGGAGCTAAATTGATTGCAAGCGATCCGTCAATGTATACACCAAACTTTACATCAATTTCTTTATTGAATGATTTCTCGGTAATTACTTGAACGTTATTATTAAAAGCGACATCGTAACATCTACAAAGTTTATTCATATTAATAACCCAACATTTTCGGATCTAGCCTCAACTGTTTAAAAATGTCATTAATTATTGGTTTTACGATTTTATATGGAGGATCTCTAGATATAGAATATCCAAATTGCTTCTTAACATCTGACTTTATAATTGCCTCCAGATTTTGGGGAAGAGCGTCTTCCTCAGAATAATTGTGCATTTTTTGTTGTCTTTGTTTTTTATACATTTCTTTTGCACGATTTAATAAGTCTTTTAAATCGTATGTAAACTGTTTTTCCTTTGCCTCTTTAATTATAATCATCTTTTTTTTCACCTCCAAAATGTTTATCTAAAAAATCATCAACTTTATCAAAGAGCCTAAAGCCTATTAATACATATAATAATACACCGATTGAAGAATGAATTACTATATTAAAAATAGAATACGATAATTCATTTTTATAATTTTGAAAATAATTTAAACCAATTATAGTAAGCAAGGCAATAGAATTTTTTATTCTATCCGATGTTGTTAATTCCAACATTCGACCGATTGTATATATAATAGCCATAACAACCATAAAAATAACAATATCGGAAAGAAGCGCGACAGCAAATTGCTGAAGCGTTGGTATTATTGGTTCTAATATTTTATATATAAGGTCCATTTATATATAGTTAATTATTTGTAAGGTTTGAACGACCACACATAATTTATAGGAACATTCGCCTTAAAATCTTCTCTTGAAATACCTTTTTCAATATCAATTTGTTTTAAAGCAAAAAAGCAAGGCAGTAATTTACCCGACGGCCAAAGTATTCTTTCTTCATATTCACCATACTTTCTAGTAATCTTGCCAACGTTGTCAATAAATGGTTCTATTTTATATTTATTTGAAAGCTTATTTCCATCAAAGGTAAGTCTTACTTTATGGTCTCTAAAATAGTCGCTTGTTTTTTGCAAATTAAAATTTCTTGTAAAAGAAATGTAATCAAAAAAATCCGATTTAAGCCCTTTACTTTTTAAAATATCTTCAATGTTTTGAATAGTTGTAAAATGATATAATATACCAACTTGCTTAGCTTCTTTAATTATATACATATATTAATAGTTAAACTAAAATTCCAATTTTAATTAAAAAATCTATCAAAGCCAGCATATGTTTCGGAGCAAACATGTTAATCAAATCATCACTACAACCAGGCTCGGTCATTCTTCCATACAAATGCCCAAACGCTTGATATGCTTTTTGACAACGAAAAGCGAAGTCGCCATTGATACCCAAAACCCTTGAGCAATAATCACCTTTGTCAAGATAAGGCGCAGATTTTTTATGCTGCTCAATTTTTTTCTTAAACTCTTCATCGAGTTGTTTTATTTTTTTCTTTAATACTTCTCCGGAATAACGTCTAATCAATCTTTCACGTTTTTCAAATTTTTCTTTTTTCCATTTTTCTTGTGTTTCTTTATAAATAGTTTTTACTTTGTTTTGTGGAACATTTGTTTGCCATTTCTTTTGACTACCAAGTCTATATTTCCAATTCCTTGAATTCATAGAAAACTGTCCATTTTCATCAGCGACAATAGACAGCACTTGATCGTATTGGTGCTTATATTTTCTTTGTTTGTTTCCTGTTTTACCCTTAATATAATTGCCATATTGTGGATACGAAAAACTTCTGAAAACGTACGTAACTGTTGGAGAGTTTGGTCTGTCTGGATGTAATGTTGTTTCTTTTATAAGCACAACTTTTTTTAGCACGTCTCTAGTTTTGTATTCAAAACGTGTTTTAAATTTAGAGGTATATGTATTCTCCAACATTTGTCGAAGTGTAAATGTTCCATCTATTGTATTTGACATTTTTAATACCTGTTAGATATAGGCATCCAATTAAATGTGCTATTTTTCCAAAATTTACTATTTGGAAAAACTATTGAAATTTCATTCTTACCATTATCCAATACTTTATATTTTTCATACTTCTTTGAAAATCTTCCAATATCAATTAAAATACTTTTGTCGAGATTTGTTATGTCTAAATTAATTAAACCTCTGTTTTTTGAATCTATTATTCGAGAAGATAAATCTATATTGATTTGTTTTTTAACAAAATCTAGGAAGTAATCTTTTTCTTTAGATTCTTTAATTATATACATTGTTAAACCTGCTTTATATTAATAACAAAACTTCCCATTCTAGGCATGTCAGAATTTATAACTTTAAATTTATCGACTAATGACACATCGTCTAAATATGATATTGAACTTTCTTTAATTATTTTCATTGGTTTTCTCATTAAGAATATGCATTTTTAAGTGCATTAAATTTAACATCGAAAGCCTTTAAAAATTCTTTTGATTTTATCAGCTCTACAACGTCTTGTTTTGATGTATTCTTAAACATCGTTTGCTTATCTATTTTTTTGTTTGTAAATACTTCTATTTTAACTTCCATGTCTGTATCAACCTGAACTTCTATAGATGGACTCCATTTTTTATCTGTATAAATATTATCAAACTTTAATGAAAATCCTGGCGTTTTATTCCATGTTTTCTCAATAACTCCGCCATATTGTAACTGCAAAGCGATTGCTAGATTTTTTAATTCTAATTCAATGTCTATAGGAGACCAATCTCCAAAAAAATCAACAATTTCAGCTGTGTAACTTCCAGGTTGCATTAGAATTTCACTCTGATCAAAACTTAAATATTTTCTCACATCTGCTTTTGGAAGATAAGCAATTGGAACTGCAACATCATCTTTTTTAACGTTTGTTATTTTAATTAGAACACCAATTGAATTACTATCAAGTACGCCTCCAAAAACATGTAACCCCATAAATTCTTCAGCTTGCTTTTGATCGGTTGACCAAGATTGAATTTTTCCAGTCTGATATTTTATCTTGGCGCCTTTTTTCATTTCACTTATTTTAAATTTTTTCATTATTGTTTGAGCTTCTGTTGGAGAAAATCCAAGACCTCTATAAACAACTGAAATTTTTTCTGGGGTAAATTCTTTAAAATAGTTTATTACTTCTTTATTTAAAAGTTTTCCTGCAGAATCGTTATATCTTGCTAATTCTTTCCAAGCAGATTCTTTATCATAAACAGATGCTTCTTTAATTATATACACCTTAACCTCTCATAATTACTGGATACGTAAATGATTTCCATTTACCATATACTTCATCTAATAGTTCTTTACCGCGTTCGATTAACGTATCACCATTTAATTCAGCCGGAGAATCTGGAGCGATTAATTGTTGTCTTAATCGTCCGAAGTATTCTAGAACTTTTCCTTGACATAGTTTAATCACATCGCTCTGTTGACTAAATGCTACGTAGTCCCAAGAATCTGATTTCATTGCCCATATTATTTCTAGTGTTCCAGCGACATTTGAGAACCCAACTATTTTTCTTTGGTTTTCTACAACTCTCCATTTAAACGCTTTATTTGTATCTATAAAAGCTTGAGTTTCAGAACGTCTTGCAATTCTAGCAGTTGAATATCCATAATCATTGCGTGTTCCATACATGCCTCGAGAGTACATATTGTTTGTAGAAACAAATCGTTCGTCGACTAATGCATTTCCTGTTGGTCCATATTGAAACATATTTGTGTTAAGGCGCACGTCTTTAACTGAGAATACATCTGAGTTTGGAAATGGAATTTCAAAATTTGATGATACACCTTGTGTAGTTGTTAACTCAATTGGAAACCAACGATAGTAGTCATTAAGCGCGGGTTCTATAATTAAGTCTTTTATTTGAGAAGATGAAAGTTCTAGGTCATAACCTTTAGTATCTGTAGCTGAATCTGGTGCTACAGTAACAAAAGGATAGCCCATTACTGATAATATTTGTCCAAAAATTGGATCGGGTATTTGAATCATATTTATATAGTTAATTTATTTTTCTAGAACCGTATGGAAGTTTTCCTTTCACAAAACCTTCTGGTATATCAACGTTAGCAAAATGTTTTTGATTTTCTAAAATTACTTGAGGGAAAATTCTTTTTTGAATTATTAATTCCTTTTATCTTTTTAACTCTTGACAGAGTTTATTAAAGTAGTTAATGAAGTTAGAGAAACTGAATTACTTTTTCTCGATAGGCGCCAACCTATTTTTCCTTCATTAACCAATTATAATATACAAGTTAAATACCAAAATGTCAAATAAAAAACCTCTGAAAAATTAATTCCAGAGGTTTAATAAAAGTTAGATTATATTAAGCAGGAAGATTTTCAAGCTTAACCTTAGTTACGTAGCGCCCCTCGTTTATTCTCATATCACCGAAAAAGGCGATTGCAGTTTCAGAATGGAAGGAGCTGTATTCCAGAACCTGAGTCTGGTAGAGCGGGATATAACTTCCAGTCACGATCGCGCTATCGTTCGATTCCTCTTTGTTGTTCTTGTAAGTGCAAAGGATTTCGTCGGTTGCAACAACATCGGAAGGAACTTGATAAAGTGGGATACCGTTAAGAGTACCAAACTTATAAGCACCAACAGCAGGCATCGAATTATCAGAAACGAAACCTTTATGTGCGGTTAAGTAAGTTGCAGCCTTAGGTCCGCAAACATAAGAAGTTGCTTCACCACCACGCATCAGTGAGTTATAAGTCTTCTGAGAAGCATTGCGAAGCGCTTTAACAACAGATTGAGTGTGAGCAAAATCCGAATCTGAACCAGCAGCGGCCCAGTCAGTATCGAAAGATACAGCAGTGGTCCAACGAGAAGCCTGATTTGCAAGTCCAATTGCCTGGAAGTCAAGAGATTTCTTGAGTTCGTCAGCGCCGGCAGAAATAAATACTTCCTGTCCATCAACACCAAGCTGATCGTTCATAAGAAGTTCAGTCATTTTCGACCAACTGAATCCAATTGGATAGGGCTTGGCACGGAAATCGCACGGAACGAGTCGAACGTTAACTTGACCTTGTTCGCCATACAGAGAAGAAACTTCAGAGTTGTGGCTCCACTCTACAGTGAAAGCATCAGCAGTGGTGAGTGCGGTTGCAAAAGTAATGTCATATGCACCAGAGGTGTAATTAATGGTAGAAGGAGTGGTTGCATGAAGTACAGAACCAACGAGAATACCAGAACCATTGTCAGAAGCAACTGGATAGCCATTCAACAGAAGGCGAACAGTATAGGGGCGAGCAGGAACAACAGCAAGAGTACCCGTAAAGTTTGCAGTGGCAGTCGCAGACACAGTTACACGTTCGATTTCAGAAGCATAACGATCAGCAGTAGATTCATACATTACGTTGTTGATTGTTGCACCGCGTTTGGTTTTGTCGTACACGGTTTCAATCTTAAACATCGTATCTTTCATTGTGGTCATGGCGTATTCAGTAAAGAGTTCACCACGAACTGAGTTAGGATAACCAAGACGAATAACCTTAATTACAGTCTGGGGAGTTCCTTGAAAAGCATTAGAAATCTGAGTTTCAGTAAGAGTCTTCAGATACTTTTCTTGGTTCTCAAGAACGATTGCAAGGTTACGAGCTTTGCGAGGATTGGATTCGTAAATCTTTTCGAACTTACCACCATCAAGATTAAGTCCTTTTTTCTTGGACCACTTTTCAATAAGCCTATCGGCAATAGCGTTACGAGTGCGAGCTTCAGTCATCTGAACCTCTTCCATTCGTGCCTTTTCTTCCATGATATGTCTCATAGTTTTAAATTTCTCCATAAATAAATAGTTGCAAATTGTTTGCTTTAATTTAAAACTTGCATATAATAAGTTCTATATTTAGCCGTTTTGAAATTTAGTATTTGTTTAAATTTCGTATTGTCATTTTATAATTTATATAGTTAAATTATTTTTGAAGTGTCCTCTATGTTTCAAGAGGACGGAACAAAAATAACTTTTTTAAATTACTTCTTTTTCTTCTTCTCGTCTACTTTTTCGTCTTCATCTTCCTCGTCGGATTCATCGTCCATATCCTCGTCGTCAGACTCTTCAACCTTCTCATCTTCATCCTTGTCTTCATCAGCATCGCCCTCGGCTTCTACGAGAGTCCAACCGGTGCGGGTCTTAATGAGTGCATCTCCCTCAGAAAGGAAAACACCCTTTGCAATCTGTACGTCTTTTTCGACGATGATAACGTTCTTATTCTTCTTCATTGTAATAAATCTCCTATTATATAGTTACTTAAATCTTTTGATTGATTCAGACTTAATTGTGATAATATCTCCAGGGGTTGCAATAACCACGGATCCGTCTACGTCAGTAATTTTAGTTGGTTCTGCGACTTCCATTTCTACTTCAGCATAGTCATCAACAGAAACATCATCTTCAACAAAATCATCTACACCATTTAAATTTAAATCGTCTTCTTGTATTCTCATGTTTTACTCCGCAGTGATGTCAGCGCGTTGTGCAACAACATAAATAATGTCACCAGTTGTCACAGTGAACGTAGCGGCACCATCAGCAATTTTAACTTTTCCATTTGCTGGATATGTAATTACAGCATCAGCAAGGGGAACGTTAACTCCAGATCTAGTTACAGAAATTACGGCCGCAAGAGGATATGCAACTGGAAGATCTCCTGTACCCTTAAAAATAAAGGTTACTTCTCCAGCTGTATCGTCAGCTGCAACAACCGTATATCTAGCACCAAAACTTACACCGTTTGTAAGTCGAAAAATTCTTTCAGCCATTTATTATTAGCTCCTATTTATATAGTTATTATTCAGAAATAATATCAGCTCGTTGTGCAACAATTGAAATTTTCTGTCCAGCAGCTAATTTAAAAGTTGATCCATCTTCAATCTTTATAGTTCCATTAGCAGGATAAGAAATTTTAACATCAGAGGCAGCTTGATTAACATTAGAGTCGTTTACAATCTGTACACCGGCGACAAGGGGGTATGGCACAGCGTTGCTACCAGTTCCTTTAAAAACAACAGTTACAGATCCAGGAATTGCATCGATAGCGTCTACACCAGGAGTAGTAACCTCAAACGTTCCAGTTACACCTGTATCGCCACCATCGATTGCGTTTAATCCCGTTTTTTCCTCTTTATCATCCGCTGTGAACGTAACAACTTCATCAGCCGCGACTGCTGACCAGCCAGCAAATGTTCCAGCGGCGATTTTTGTAGCAACTTCAGCAGCCGTGTCATCTGCATCAAGCACGGCAATTGCAACCGGTGTTCCATCACGAAGTGTAATTGAAACATCACCATCAGCAGTAGCGCCGGCTGAAACTGTTAATTCAATTTTCTCAGCAACGCCAACTACTGCATCTATTCCAACATCTGAACTTTGCACCGTGTAACGAGCTCCTAAAGAAACTCCATTTGTACATCTAAAAATTCTATTAGCCATTTATTATACCCAT
>Ga0116156_10001890_pt1 | contig 19583 bp, 14 predicted proteins | sample AD_UKC045_MetaG_FD_89891 | JGI IMG/M metagenome (GOLD analysis project Ga0116156, IMG submission 89891) | Active sludge microbial communities of municipal wastewater-treating anaerobic digesters from USA - AD_UKC045_MetaG | ecosystem: Engineered > Bioreactor > Anaerobic > Digestate | place: USA... | reverse complement strand
CCGTGTCGCCTTCGACTAACTGACTGTCCGAGATCTGCAGCAAGGGACCGTCGTCGCCGACGATCGTCGCCGTGCCCTGCGCATCGCCCAGGTCTGCGTTCGTCGCTCCGGAGAGCGCGACGGTGAACGTTTCGTTGACCTCGGCATCGCCGTCCCCAATGACGGTCACGGTGATCGTCTCTGTCGTCTCGTTCGGCTCGAAAGTCAGCGTGCCGCTGCGGGACTGGTAGTCGGTCCCCGCCGTGGCCGAGCCATCGGCCGTCGCGAAGGCGACCGTCACCGTTTCAGTACTTGCCTGGGAAAGCGTCACGGTAAAGACCGCCTCGACGGTAGTTTCCGCAGCGCCTTCGACCACCGACACGTCCGTGACGCTCAGCGCGGGGTTGTCGTCGTCCGTCACGGTCCCGATCGCCTCGCCATCCGCGATCGTCGCATACACGGGGCTGGCGAGGGTGACCGTAAACGATTCGTCAAATTCGTTAAGCGTCTCGCCAACGACTTCGACCGCGACGGTCTGCTCGGTTTCACCCGGCAGGAAAGTCACCGTGCCCGTGGCGGCCTGATAATCGCCGCCGGCCGTGGCCGTGCCATCGCTCGTGGCCCAGGCCACCGTGACGGTTTCCGCTGCAGGCCGGGACAATTGCACCGGGAATTCGAACTCTCTGAGGCCCGTGTCGCCCTCCGAGAGGGTCACATCGGCGACCTGGAGCGTGGGCCAATCGTCGTTCGTAATGGTCCCTTGGGCCACGTAGTCGAAGATGATGGCCCCGCTGGGCGCGGACAGCAGGATTTGGAAGTCCTCATCGAGTTCGTCGCTGGTATCGCCCAAGATCGGCACGGTGATCGTCTGCTCCCGCGGCTGTCCCGTCGCAAAGGTCAGGGTCCCGCTCTGCGCCACGAAATCCTCGCCGGCTGTGGCCGTGCCGGCGACGGTCGCATAATTCACGCTCACCGTTTCGGCGGCCGGGCAATCGACCAAGCGAACGGTGAATTGTGCATTGGTGGTCCCCGAATCGCCCTCCGTGATCGAAATGTCGTCCAACTCGAAGTAGGGATCGTCGTTGACAATCGCCCCCTGTCCGAGGTGGTCAGAAATCGCCACGGTGGTGCTGGACAGCAGCACCACGAAATCCTCCCGTTGCTCGACCAAGGTGTCCCTGCCAATCGGGACGCTGATGGTCTGCTGGAGCGCGCCGCCGGGGTTGAACGTGAGCGTTCCCGAAACCGCCTGGTAATCCGTGCCAATGCCCAAGCCTGTCGCCATGGTGGCCGTGCCGACATTCGGCGTGGAATAGGCCACGGTGACGGCGGCCGCAGGATTCGCTGAAAGCGTCACGGTGAATACGGCGTTGAGCGACCCGCTGTCGCCTTCGGCAACTGACACGTCGTCGATCGACACCAGCGGTCCGTCATCGCCCACAATGACTCCTGCCACCTCGCTGGCAACGAGCCCGGCGCCGGAGGCATTGGAGAACCGAACCAGAAACGTCTCGTTGGGCTCCACCTCCGTATCGCCGGCAACCGTGAGTGCGATGGTCTGTTCCAGGACGCCGGGAGCAAAGGTCAACGTGCCGTTGGCTGCCTGATAATCGCTGCCGGCGATCGCCGTGCCGTCGGCCGTCGCGTAGTCGACGGTCACCGTCTGCTCGCTGGCGCCCGACAGTCGAACGGTGAACACGGCTTGCCGGGTGTCAGCATCCCCTTCCACCACGCGCACCTCCTCGGAGGTCAGCAGGAAATCGTCATCGCGGATGGTCGCCTCGCCCAGGGCGTCCGCCAGATTCGCCACTCGCGGATGCGTCAAGCGGACGGAGAAGTTCCGATCCGGCTGGTTGACGGTATTACCCAGCACCGGCACCGAAATGGTCTTTGCCGTCTCGCCGGGCTGGAACGTTACCGTACCCCGGCTGGACTCGTAGTCGGCGCGCGACTCGGCCGTGCCGTCGGCGGTCTCGTAGCTGACGCTCACGGCCTGGCTGGCTGCCTCGGACAGCGTCACCGGGAACACCGCCAGCGTCGTCGAAGCGTTTCCTTCCCAGAGCGTGACGTCGCCGATCGATAATGTCAGCTCGTCATCGAGGATCGTCCCCACGCCAGACCGTCGGCAATCGTCGCCAACGTCGGCTGGGAGAGCACGAGATGGAAGTCTTTGTCCGGCTCCAACTCGATATCGCCCAGGATCGGCACGGCCACCGTCTTTTCCATTTCGCCCGCTTCGAACGTCAGTCTTCCGCTGGTGGCCACATAGTCAATTCCCGCCTGGGCTGTGCCGTCCTCGGTGGCATAGCTCACCGTGACCGTCTCGCTGGCCGGTTGCGAGAGCGTGACGGTGAACTCGAAGACATTGCTGTTATAGCCCGCATCGTTGCCGCCGACCGGATGGACGCTGAAGTCGGTGAACGGCGCAGCGGGCCCGAAGGTGACGAAGGGCTGCGCTGCCGGGTCCATGTCGCGGTTGAAGTGTACCGTGAAGGTGGCCGGCCCAGCGCCTAGGATCGGGACCTGCTCGGCAGGGACGCCGTTGATCAGCACGCTTTCGACAAACGGATAGGCCGTCTCCGCGCCGTGCTCCAGGGGCGTCCCATAATCCACGTGAGCGGTCGTAAAGTTGTCGTTGTAGTCGATGATGGCGTGATTGATCAGCGTGGTGCTGGTCGTGCCCCAGTAGTTGTCTTCCAGCAGCACGTGCGCGGTCAGCGGCGTCGAACTGCTGGGACTGCTGACGCGCATCCAGCGAGTGATGGTCGGGTCCCAGTACTTGCTCAGGAAGGCATTTCCGCGGTCGATGCCTTGCAGCCGTTCCTCGATGTACGCGTCGATGCTTCCATCCAGGAACGGAGCGTTGATCTGCTCCTTGGTCCAGCGGCCCGGGATGCGGATCAAGTACCATCCTGTGCCGCTGGTGTTGTTGCCCCATCCCATCGTGCAGTAGTAGCCCGAACACGAGAACCAGACGCCTTCCGAATGCGCCGCAAGCTTGATTTTGGTGGGAGGATTAGTCACCCAGTTGGTGAAGTAGACCGGCGATCCGTCGGGCCATTCGAACTCGCCTGCCCCCTTCGGTCGCAAGCCCATCAACGACGTCTCCCCACGGCGAGCGATCCAGTCCGTCTGCAACCACCTGTTCCAGTAACTCATCAAGAAATTCTGTTCGTCTTGATTGGGGATCGAGACGACCTCACCACCGAAGTAGTCGGCGGCCAGTTCCGCCGCCTGCAGGTACTGGTTGTTTCCGCCCTTCATGATGGCATACGTGTATCCGGCGTGTTCGACGGTCAGGTTCCAGTTTGTGTGCGTTGCGCTGTCGCTGGGGTACCATGTTTCGTCGTACGACAGGACGGGCGAGTAAGTGATCGGATGATTGTTTTCGTTGTCCTGCAGGAAGACGCTGTTATTGATCTTGGCTCCTCCGGCGGGCGCAATCCAGCCAGCATCGAACAACACCGTATCGTATTGATAGTTCGCGGTCAGTGAACCGCCGCCGCGGAACTTGTGAAAGATCGTGTTGGTGATGTGCCACGCCTCGACGCCCGAGGTGTACAGATCCCAATCGAGATAGCCGTGGTCGATCGAGTACAGATTAGTCGGCTTGGGGTTGCGCACTTTGACGTACGACATGCGGGCGTCGCCAGACTCGGCGCGAATGTCCACCGTCTGGCCGGTCACCAGGTACGAGGGGAACATTTCGACGGGGTCATCCTGGGTTCCCTCGACGCGCAGGGCCCCCCGGATGATCATGTAACCGGTCTGCGGTCCGGGATTGTAGGGATCGCTGCTGATCGCCCCCCACTGGATCTGCGCCCCTGGCTCCACGGTCAGCGTCACGCCGGGTTCCACCAACACCGGGCCGCCGACGATCCAGAAGTTGTCGGCGGTCAGCGTCATGTCCTCGCCGATCACCGGCGGCAGGTTTTGGCCGCGCTGCACGATGAACTCGAAGCTGTCCAGCCGCGTGTAAATCGGGTGCTCGGGATCCCAACCGTCTTCGAAGTAGATTGTGACCTGGAACGGAATCACGTGGTCGTTGGGACAATCCGGCTTGACCTTCACAATCCACGGCGCCTCCACGCCGATAATCACGCCGCCCGTGTCGTAGATCAGGCCGTTGTCGTCCATCGCAAACGGCCCGATGCCCTGCATGAAGACCGTGTTCGAGAGGACCTCGACGTAGGGGTCCGGCTGCGAAGCGCCGGGCGCGATCGCATCCAGGATCGCAAACACGTGATCGGCCTGTCCGGAGCGGTTGATGAGCTCGAACCCGATGTGCAGCGTCTCACCAGCGTCTGCGCGGCCGTCGCCGTCGTTGGCGGGGTCGATGGTCGCCTGATCGAACAGCCACGTGCTGTACAGGCTGACGCCGGGCTTGGGCGGTTCGGTCAGGGCCTTGTAGGCGTCCACGACACCGGTCTCCGAGTCGTCGCCGGAGGCCGCGATGCAGCCCATAATGAATCGCGACGAATAGACATCCCGCTGCCAAAAGTAGGATCGCATCAGGGCCGCCACGCCGGACACCACGGGGGTTGCCATCGACGTGCCGCTCCAGGCGGCATATTGGTTTCCCGGCAGCGTGCTGTAGATCGACACTCCGGGGGCCCTGATGTCGTAGCCGTAGTTGGAGAAGTCGGCGAGGAGGCCATCGGGCGTCGAGGCTTCCACGCCCAGGACATACGGCAAGGCGGCCGGGTAGAAAGGAGCTTCCCCGATCCACAGGCTGTCATTGCCCGCCGCCGCCACCAGCACCGCCTGGTTTAACGCGACTTCCAACGCATCCTCGATGATCTGCGAACGCTGGTACCCGCCGAAGCTCATATTGATCACTTCGGCCCCGTTGTCTACGGCATAAAGAATGCCCTCGGCGATATCGTCGACCGTCAGCACCCCGCTGTACTGCGCCGCCCGCACCGCCATGATCCGCACATTGAACGCGACGCCCACGCCGCCTTTGCCGTTGAAACCTTGCGCGGCGATGATGCCCGCCACGTGCGTCCCGTGTCCGTGCTGGTCGATCGGGTCGCCCGTGTGCAGCGTGGGATTCGAAACCACGCTGGCCCCGTGGATGTCGTCCTTGAACCCGTTGCCGTCATCGTCGATGCCGTTGTCCGGGATCTCTCCCGGATTGACCCACATGTTGGCCGCCAGTTCCTCGTGGTGGTAGTCCACTCCCGAATCGATCACGGCCACCACGACATCCTGCGTCCCGCCCGGGTAGATGCCGTTGTGGTTCAAATGGTCCCAGGCTTTCCAGGTCCGGGTCTTGCTGTGATGCCACTGTTGGCCGTAGGCTGGGTCCGTGGTCCCGTCCGGCAGCCCTTCGATCACCGGCGGGATCTCTTCGCTCAGGCCCCACGTCACATTCGTCTCGACCGCCTCCACCTCCGCCATGCCGCCCAACGCTGCCAGGGCGGCTTGCAGGTCCGCGCCCGCGGGCAAATCCAGCCGGTACCAGCGGCCGAGTTCGGCGCGGTCCGCCACCTCGCTCGCCTCCGGCAACTCTTCGGCTTCGCCCCCCGGCAACGCCGGCCAGCGGCCGGTCTGGGCCGGAATTCGCGCTAACTGCGGCAGGACGGGATCGGCCGATGCCGCGCCTGCGGCCACCAGCACGTCGGACAGCGGATAGAAGGCGTTGGCCAGAGCCAAGGCCGTCGCGGGCCCCCGCAGCACCTCCGGCGACTGGCTGGGCGTTGCGTCATCCCGAAGCTTGACGAGGATCTGGTTCGCCACAGAGGGTGCCGTCTCCGACTCCAAGTCGGTCGGGGAAGACGGAAGGCAGACGGCCGCCGAGACATCCCCCACAACTTTGGTCGCGTCCGCGTCCTCCGTCGAACCGACATCGTCCGCCATCCAGCCGTCCGCTTCCAGCAACCGTCGGTACTCCAACCCCTCCAGCAGCAGTTGTCGCGTAACATGCCGGGTCAGGCTCGACCCGCGGGGCCCCGAAAACCAAGACTTATGCGCACGCATTCGGGACCGTTGGCGACGATTCATGACACCCTCCTCTTGGTTCGGCGGGAAAGCTTGAACCGGCAATCGCAGCGGTCATAAGCCGTCTCGCTCGTCCCGCAAAAAGGGAACCTGCCGAAACTGCCCATATTGCCGGCAAGTGCACCTTAACGTAAGAGAATCTCGGTAGCATGTCAACAAGAATTCCGAAGACAAAGAGAACGCAGGGTGCCGCAAGCCCCCCCGCCCGAAAGATATGTGGGCACACACAAACCACTAGCTCAGCATGGGTCGCCGGCACCGTTGCTCGCTATTCTGCGTCTTTTGACGATGGCCTTGGAGGTTGCCTTGACGGGATTCCACATGTGCCGGAGTATTTTCGCAATAACTCGGGATAAGCAAACCTCGGGCAAAACAAGACAGTGAATGTCAAGTTGCCTCGCTGGCCAGCCCACGCACGCGACCCGTGCGAGCCTGGGGCCGCGTGGGCGGCGTGGCGGGCGTCAGCCTGCGCCCGCAGATCCAACTGTTCCTACTCGGCATCAGCTACTACGGCGCACATGGCGCACCGGAAGATTTCATTCGCCTTGATGGTCGCAGCGCAGGCGCCCGGCCTGCGGGTCCGTCATGTCCGCAAGACGAAGAGTATAGCACACATCCCGCATGTCCAAGCCCGTTCGTCGTGCCGCCTCCAGGCGGTGTTTTCTGCGGCGACGGACGGACAAGGGCCGCCTGAAGGCGGCGCTAGGAACGGGACGGAGGGCGGTCGAACGCCCGGTTCGCGGCCGTTTCCCCTTTGTTGACTTCCGTCGCGCCAGGCGTTAATCTGCTGGCGTCGCATGTAGCCCGTCGCCCGCCCGCCCGCGCGGAGCGGACGTTTCCGCCTTCCCAGTTCCAGTCACCTACCGCTGCAGGAGAGCCTTCCATGCCCAAGCCGACCAGAATCACACGGCGCCGATTTGTTGCTGCCTCCGGGGCCGCCGTGGCCGCGTTTACCATCGTGCCGCGCTGTGCCGTCGCCGGCAGCGACCAGACGCCGCCCAGCGAGAAGTTGAACATCGCCGGGATCGGCGTGGGCGGCATGGGCGCGGGCGATATCAACGCCGTCTCGTCCGGCAACAACATCGTGGCCCTGTGCGACGTCGACCAGAACCGTTCCGGCGGCACGTTCAAGAAGTTTCCCGACGCCAAGCCGTACCGCGACTTTCGCAAGATGTTCGACGAAATCGAAAAAGACATCGACGCCGTCGTTGTGGCCACGCCGGACCACTGCCACGCCGTAGCGGCGATGGCGGCCATCAAACGCGGCAAGCACGTGTACTGTGAAAAGCCACTGGCGCATTCGGTACACGAAGTGCGGGAATTGATGAAAGCCGCCAAGGAGCACAAAGTCGTGACGCAGCTGGGCAACCAAGGCCACTCGTCCGAGTCGATCCGCGTGTTCTGCGAGTGGATTTGGGACGGGGCTATCGGCCGCGTGCACACGATCCACGCGGGCTGCCGGGCGGTGAACTCCGGCATCGACGCGCTGCCGCAACTGAAGGAGCAGCACGAGGTGCCCGCGCACCTGGATTGGGACTTGTGGCTGGGCCCCGCGTTGGATCGTGCTTATTGCCCGGCTTATCTGCCGGGCAGATGGCGCGGCTGGGTGCCGTTCGGCAACGGCACGATCGGCGATTGGGTGTGCCACGTCGTCGACCCGGTGTTCTGGGCCCTCGACCTGGGCGCTCCCAAGACGATCCTGGCGGAGGTCAAGGACTATGATCCCAAGACGCAAGGCGACGCGTATCCCAAGGGCGACAAGATTACCTTCGAGTTCCCGGCCAGGGGCAATCGGGGGCCGATCACGATGTATTGGTACAGCGGCACCGAGCCGATCCCGCGAGCGCCGGACCTGGAACCGGACCGCAAGCCCGTCGAAACCGGCGCGTTCGTGCTGGGCGACAAGGGCACGATCATGTACGGCTCGCACGGCGCCGGCGGCGTGCGGATCGTTCCGGAAGCCAAGATGAAAGAATACGCGCTGCCGGAAAAGACGATCCCCCGCGCCAAAGAGCACCATCAGGACTGGCTGCAGGCGATTCGCAGCGGCGGTACGGCCGGCTCCGATTTCTCGTATGGAGGCCCACTGACCGAACTCGCCATGCTGGGCGTCATCGCGATCAAGATGCTCGGAACCAAGCTGGAGTGGGACGCCGAGCGGGTGCAGTTCACCAACTGTGCGGAGGCCAATCAGTTCATCAACCCGCCGTACCGGAAAGGTTGGAGCCTGTAAGGAACGCGGGACGACAACGCCGGCTTTTTCCACGTGGGCGAGTCTCCGAGACTCGCACCCGGTCTGGGAGCGACCGGACGACCTGGTTTCGCTCCGCGAAAACCACCGCGGCCTGCCATGAAATCCGGACTTCGCGATTACTTCGATCAACAATTGCGGGAAGTCATGGCGCAGATGCCGCCGCGCGTCCACGAGTTGCTGGAGGAAGTCACGCTGTACGTGGAAGACCATCCGTCGCGGAGGACGATGCAGGAGATGGGCGTCCGCCTCCGCAGCCAGTTGTGCGGGCTGTACACCGGCGTTCCGCTCACGCACCGGCACGCGGAATTGTCGGGCGTGCTTTCCGATGCGATCTACATCTACCGCGAAGGCATTTTGGCCCAGGCACAAGATCGTCACGGCAGGATCGACGAGGACGAGTTGCACCGCCAGATCCGCATCACCGTGCTGCACGAACTGGGCCATTACCACGGGTTGGAAGAACGCGAACTCCGCGAATTGGGGTACTAGTGCTCAACGGCGCCTCCCGTAACTCGCAGGGGATCGCGTCGTCGCGATTTCGGGGTTCGCCGGTCACGGAGACTTACAGATCATGATGTTGCGTTGGCTAATCACGAGTTACGCCCATCAAGCGGCTCGGCAGCAAATCAGAGCGGCGGTCGCGCAGACGCTGCAGCGGATGTCGGGCGAGCGGGCGGGACCGCCGCCCGAGGACTTGCCTCCCTGCGACGTCGCATTTGTTTTGGGTACGGAGGTGGAAGCGGAGGGGCTGGCGAAGCGGCTGCAAGACAAGGTAACGACTCGCTGCGTCGGCTTCGTCGAGCACATGGGGCGTTGGTGCGACCGGCAAGTGATCGTGGCGGAATGTGGCGTGGGCGCGGCGGCGGCACAGCAGGCCACGGCGGACGTGATCGCCATGCACCGCCCGGCGTGGGTCGTCTCGGCCGGTTTCGCCGCCGCGCTGGGCGACGATTTGAAGCGCGGGCACATCCTGATGGCAGACCGCGTCGTCGATCTGCAGCATCACGAGTTGGCGATCGGCCTGCAGATGGACCGCCACGTGGTGGAAACGACGCCCGGCCTGCACGTCGGCCGCTTGCTGACCGTCGACCGTCTGGTACACAAGCCCGAGCAGAAGCGCGCGTTGGGGCGCGAGTATGATGCCTTGGCCTGCGACATGGAGACGCGAGCCATCGCCGAGGCCTGCAGTCGTACCCAGGTGCGGTTTCTCTCGGTGCGAGTGATCAGCGACGGGATTGACGATCGCTGGCCGCCGGAAATCCAGGCCTTATCGGACCAGAAATCTTGGGCCGGCAAGCTGGGCGCCGTAACCGGCGCTATGTTCAATCGCCCATCCTGGGTCAAGGACTGGTTCCGGCTGCAGGAGGAGGCGGAGAAAGCCTCCACTCGCCTGGCGAAGTTCTGTGCCGGCATGGTGCCGCAGCTGTTTCCGACAAAGTAGCGGGCACGCTCCGCGTGCCTGGAGCCCTCCCTATCCCCGAGCGAACTTCGGCGGAAGGCGAGTCGCGTCACTCGTCCAGCGTGGGCACGGCGATCTCGGCGATCAATTCGCTCAGGATGTGTTCGGCGGTGACCTTCCGCAAACGGCTTTCCGGACGCAGGATCAGGCGATGCGTGAGCACGGGGCCGGCCACGCGTTTGACGTCGTCCGGTTGCACGAATTTGCGGCCGCGGATGGCGGCCATGGCTTGGCAGGTCCGGAACAGGGCAATCGAGGCGCGGGGGCTGGCGCCCAGCGCCAGGTCCTCGTTCTCCCGCGTATCGTGGATGATCTGCATCAGGTACTGGCGCACCTTGTCGTGGACTTCGATTTCGCGCACGGCTTGCTGGCAAGCGATCAGTTCCTCGGCAGAGACGACGCTCTGCAGGCGGTCCAACGGATGTCCGTGCTGGAGCATGGCCAGCATTTTCAGCTCCTCGTCCATGCTGGGATACCCCAGGCTGAACCGCATTAGAAACCGATCCAGCTGGGCTTCCGGCAAAGGGAAAGTGCCTTCGTGATCGATCGGATTTTGAGTGGCGATGACGAGGAACGGCGGCTGCAACTCGCGAGTCACGCCGTCGACGGTGACCCGGCGCTCGGCCATCGCTTCCAACAGCGCCGCCTGGGTGCGCGGAGTGGTGCGGTTGATTTCATCGGCCAGCACGATCTGGGCAAAAATGGGACCGGGCCGGAACTCGAACTCGCTGCTCTTCTGGTTGAAGATCGACGTCCCCGTAACGTCCGTCGGCAGCAGGTCCGGAGTACACTGAATCCGTTTGAAACTGCAGCCCACGCTGCACGCCAGCGCTCGGGCCAGCATCGTTTTGGCCACGCCCGGCACGTCCTCCAGCAGAATGTGGCCCTCGCAGAACCACGAGACGAGCGACAGCGCCAGTTGCTGGCGTTTGCCGACGATGACGGTTTCCACGTTGCTGATGATCCTTCGAGCGGTACTGCTGACGTCTACCATCCGAGACTTCCTCTGCATGACGTTCAGCCCGATGCGGTCTGGCGAAATGAAACGCCCATGCCGGGCGTGCGGCTTGCTGCTCGCTAATCGGGCGGTCTTATCCGAAACTTGTTCATTGACCCGTGCCGCTGATCGCCTAGAATGGCGTGTCGGCGGTCTGATGACAACTACCGAAACCCGGAATGGCCCCATGAATTCTCGCTGGTTGACAGCTTTGCCCGTTTTTAACGAAGTCCGTTATGTCGATGGCGTCCTGGACGAGGTCTCCGAATACAGTCCCGAAATCCTGGTCGTCGACGACGGTTCGACGGACGGGACGGGGGAACTGCTGGGGGCCCGCAGCGACATTGAAGTCGTCCGGCACCCGCGCAACCGCGGTTACGGAGCGGCTCTGAATACGGCTTTCCAGTTTGCCATCCGCAAGGGCTACGATTACCTCGTGACGATCGACTGCGATGGCCAGCACGAGCCGCAACGGATACCGCAATTCGTGGCCGCCTGTCACACCGCCGACATTGTATCGGGCAGCCGCTACCTGCGTCACTTCGACGGCGACAGCGAGCCCCCGGCGGACCGGCAGCGCATCAATCGCCGGATCACGGACGAATTGAACCGCCGCTTGGGCCTTCAGCTGACCGACGCGTTTTGCGGTTTCAAGGCGTACCGGGTCAGTGCGCTGCGGCGTCTGCACTTGCGGGAGGCCGGATACGCGATGCCGATCGAATTGTGGGTGCAAGCCGTCGCCGCCAGGCTGGAAATCATCGAATTGCCGGTGCCCCTGGTTTACCTCGACGAATCGCGTTCGTTCGGCGGAGAACTCGATAACGCGGCGACGCGGCTGGAGCATTACTACGACGTGCTGGAACGTAGTCTGGAAGCCGTCCGCACACGCGGCGAGCCGGCCGCGGCGGAGGTGCTGTCCGGAGCGTGTTAGCAGCGTTCGAGAAAAAGGTGGCGTAAGCTTCCAGCTTGCGATCCCGAGTGGCGTAAGTTTCCAGCTTGCGATCCCGCTATCTGCCGCAATCTGGGAGCTTACGCCACGCAAGAACCGGACAGTTATTTCTCGAAAAATGCCTGGCGAGTTGAAGTGGAACGCGGAATCTGGTAGCAATTCCGTCCATGCCAGTGCATCTCACCTACAAACCGATCCGGGCGCCACGCGGGCATGGCCAGATGTTGTTGGAGCCGCCTGCGGAAAAGATCGGCCAGTTGCTGGAGCAGAACCGGAGCGACGGACGGAACGCGGCTTACGATGTCCAGGGCCTTTCTCTGGCGGAGCTTCGTGCGGAAGCTCGGCGCAGCCTGCTGCAGGACGCTCGGCAATACACGAGTGCCTATCGCGACGTGGCCGCGACGGCAGGCGAAGACGGTCCGATCCTGCTGGCCGGACACCAGCCGCAGCTGTTTCACCCTGGAGTCTGGTTCAAGAACTTCGCGTTGTCGGCGTTGGCCTGCCGGCACGGCGGGCAGGCGGTCAATCTGCTGATCGACAATGATATTCTGCGCAATCCGTCGATCCGCGTCCCCGGCGGTTCCTCGGCCGAGCCCCAGGTCGCGTCTTTGCCGCTGGATCGGGTTGTCGAGGCGATCCCCTTCGAGCAGCGCGAGATCGCCGACGCCGAGTTGTTCGGGTCGTTCGCCGAACGAGTGCGCGCGGCCAGCGGCGATGTTCTTCCGCAGCCGCTGATCGGCGAGTACTGGCAACTGGTGCTGGAGGCTCGCCGGAGGTCGCCGAACCTGGGCCGATGCCTGGCCGAGGCGCGCCATCGGCTGGAGGGCCGCTGGGGGCAAAACACCTGGGAAGTGCCGCTGAGCACCGTCTGCCAGGCACCTTCATTTGCCCGGTTCGCCTGCCACTTGTTGGCCCATCTCCCGCGGTTTCGTGAGATCCACAACGCATCGCTGCGGGAGTACCGCCGGGTGAATCACGTCCGCAGCCGCTCGCATCCCGTGCCCGACCTGGAGCGGGACGGCGCTTGGCAGGAAGCCCCGTTTTGGCTGTGGAGCGATGCGGCGCCCGCCCGCAAACGGGCCTTCGTGCACCCTGGCCGGGACGGTTTGGAGCTGACGGACCGCGGCACGATTCGCGTCCAGCTTCCGTTGAAGGCCCGCGGCGACGCCACGCAGGCGGTGGAAGCCCTCACAGCCCTTGGCCGGCAGGGAATCAAGCTCCGGCCGCGGGCCCTGGCGACGACGATGTACGCGCGATTGGTGCTGAGCGACTTATTCTTGCACGGCATCGGCGGGGCCAAGTACGACCAGCTGACGGACCTGATTCTGGCCCGCTTCTTCGGCCTGCCGCCGCCCGGTTTCGTCACGCTGTCCGCGACCGTGTTGCTGTTCGAGGATCGCACGCGCGAGTTGGAGCAAGCCATCCGGGACGGCAAACAGCTGCTGCGCGAATTGCAGTTTCATCCCGAACGTCATCTGACGCCGGAGGCGGGACTCGATGCTTGGATCGCCGAGAAGCAGGCTTGGATCGCGCGCGACTTGCCGCGCGGCCGGCGACTGGTCCGGCATCAAGAGATCCAGCGGCTGAACGCGCAGTTGAGTTCGGCGCTGGAGGACCGCCGAGCGGAAACGGAGGCGCAGCTGACGCGCTGGACCGCCGAGTTCCGGCGGCAGGCGCAGCTCGCGTCGCGCGAGTTTGCCTTCTGTCTTTTTTCTGAAAAAATTTTGCGGCCACTCCTACTAGACCTTTCCCGCGGGACAATCTAAGTTAGAAGCCAAAAGGAAGCGGGCCCTCGTCGCGAAGTCCGCTGCAGCGGCTGGCGATCGTTGGCCATCGGATCGGACGGATCTCGCAAAGAAGGATTCTTGGAAATGACTTCCACCGCTCTGGTACGCGCGACGGATACCGCGCGTCGCCCCGGTGTGCGGCGGGGCAGTGTGGCGGGGATCGCGGTCGCGCCAGGGACCGTCGGTGACCATCCCGCCGTGTATCAATTCTTGTTGCACGTGTTTCAAGAGCCGTCCAGCGCCGAACTCCAATCGCAGCTGGACGAACCCACCTACGAGCCGGGCGACCGACTGCTGGTCAAGCACGGGGACCGCGTCGCCGCTCACCTGCGTTTGATCCGGCGAAAAATGCGATTCGGCGCCGCGACTTTGCCGATCGCTTACGTCGCCGACGTGGCCACCTTGCCCGAATACCGCGGCCGCGGGTACGCCTCGGCGCTGTTGGCCGCCGCCGAGCAGACGATGCGCGAGGAGGGGGCGCTGCTGGGACTGCTGCGGACCTCGGAACCCGACTTCTACCGCCGCCGCGGCTGGATCGTGTGCGGCCGGCACACTTATTCCGTCGCCAACTGCCATCACGTGCTGGCTCAACTCCGGCAACTGGAGCCTCCCCAGACGCGCCGGCTGAAGGCCGGCGGGCCGCCGGCACTGCACCTGCGCTATCTGCGCCGCGTCGAACTCGCCGCCGTCATCCGGATGCACGAGTTTCAGCTGCGCCAAGCCTACGGCGCGTATGTTCGGACGGAAGCCTATTGGCGATGGCTGGTCAATCGTCGAGGTTACGATCGGATCTACGTGGCCATCGAAGGTTCTCCGGAGATCGAGTTGGACGGGACCTTTTCGGCGATTGTCGGTTATGCCGCGACGCGGAACGACCGGATCGTGGAACTCGTGACGAAGCCGGAACGTCCCGATGCGGCGGCGCGTCTGCTGGCACGCTTCTGCAGCGACGCCATCGAACAGGACTTGCGCGAGATCCGCGTCGACCTGCCTCCGAATCATCCCCTGCACAGCACGCTGCTCGCCTCCAACGGGGTCTTTCGCCAGCGCGAACTGGATCGCGGCCAGGTGTTCATGGTCAAAGTCCTCGATACAGCCCGGCTCGTCTCCGGTCTGCACGCGGAATTGCAGTCCCGGCTGCGATTGGATCCGCCGTACGTTCGCCGCGAGTTGGGGCTCGTCATCGGCGACCAACAGCTGGCATTGGAGATCACCCCCGGTCACAGTTGTCTGGCGCGCAAGCGAAGCGGCCGAAACCATTTGCGCTGCGAATGGCCGCAGTTCTGGCAGTTGCTGCTGGGGCACCTGGACGTGCAGCAAGCCGCCGCCCAAGGCGCCCTGTTTGCTTCCAGTCGTCAGGGCCTCGAACTCGCCAACACGACGCTTCCCCAATTGCCGCTGTGGTATCCGCCGCTGGACGACCTGCCGGGGAGATAGCTGCCGCTTCACCGTCGAGGCGTTCCCGGCACCGTTACCCAGTGCGGACTGCACCACGCCAGGTGACCTCGCGCAACGGAAACGTTGTCAGGAATCCGGAAGCGACGCAAGAAGCGATCCATCTGCGTCATGGGGCGCGGGGTCGCGGGTCAGCTACGGGGCCGACGGGGCTTATTTCCGGCTGATGCACGATCCGACCGCCCGCGACCCGATCCAGAAGCTGTCCTGGATGGACAACCCGACTCAGAACCGGTCGATGTACCACGTGGTGGCCGGCCGCCCGATGGCGGTGGAGTGGCGGAAGTACGGCAAGCTGCCGCAGGACTACCTGGATCCTCTCTGGTGGGGCGACTTGAAGCGGCGGCTGGAGGACCGCCGGTTCGATCTGAGCAAGGGCTACCGGTCGCCGTGGTACGTTCAAGAACGACCGCGGGGGGCCGGCGTTTCTGGCGTGGGAAGCCAACGGGCCGGGCCAGGAGTTCCAGAAGCGGGTCCTGGAGACGGATTTTGGTAAGGGACTTCTACTACCGCAAGTACGCGGACGTGGTGACCAAGCGTTCGACGAACAAGCCGGGCTACTGGACGCAGAAGCGTTCGGAGCTGCTGGGCCCGTACCGCGAAGCGCTGATGGAGGGCCAGTACGTGAACCCGGACGCGGCGGCGCTGGAGGAGTTGCGGCAGTACAGCATCGGGCAGGACGGCGAGCCGTTCCACAACGGGGAGAATCAGAAGGACGACCCGACCGGCGCGAGGAAGGCGCACGCCGACCGCGTGGTCGCCGACGCCGAGGGCTGGATCGCCGCGTTGGACTTTGGCCGCGTCGCCGGCGGCACGGTCCGCGAGGCGCTGAACGTCATGAACGTCACGCCGGGCAACGCGCCGCTGGGTTCATACGCGTGGCGCAGGGCGGAGCACCTGGCGGGGGTGAGGAAGGGGAAGATGAAGTCGCGGTGGTGAGGGAACGACCAAGTTCACGCGGCGGGCGCGTGAGACATCGAATTCAGGATGTGCGCTGCCGCCCGCTCGCGTGCAACGCCTGGTTCGTCGGTCCGGTAGCATCGACGCTTCAGCCACGCGCTTTCAGGGCACCAACAGCGGCCAGAGCTTGGCAAGCGTGGCGGCAATCGGTTTAGCGAGTTCACCGACGGCATCGACCGCCTCCTTAAGGCCCTCGAGAGACACTTCATACCATTTTCGACGCGGCTGCGCCCTAGCTGTTTCCTTGCTCAACGTCTCTACATCGTCCCCCATCTGCTTGGCTGTTTCAGGCGGCAGTTGCTCAGCAATGTCTGCGATTTCCTTAGTAAGCTGTGCAACCAGTGTCTTCACGTCGTCGGATTCAGGCGACCGCGAGATATTCTGATTAACCGAATTGGTTACGTCTTTCATGTACTCGGCGACAGTGACGATGACGCCCTGGCTGTTGGTGATGGTGATTGGCTGATTCACGTAATTTCCCTCCACAATATTGACGTATACGATTGACTGTTCGCTGGTCTCAAGCACGTATTGATCTAAGAGTGCGCGAACTCGTGCCAACTCATTATGATGCAAGTCGGCGTCCCGATCCAAACGGTCGAGCAAACTTTCTCGGAACCCGGGTGCGCCAGCATGCAAAGTCTCGCAGACGACATCTAATAGATCTGGGGTCAAGATGGTTTGCTGGTCGGGGCCAACTCTACGACCGATCGGCCGAAGGAGTCGTTGCGCGAGCTTGATCAGAAAACTCTGCAACAGTCTGGTTTCTGACGCATTGTTTTGAAGGACGATTTTCCCTCTATCAATCAGATTCAATACCGTACGCAAGACTTCCTGCTCGCAATGCAATCGCAGGAGAAACATGCGGACCAGACGGACCGTATCTTGATCCGCACCTGGTTCGTAACGCAATCGCCATAATCTTGCCTCGGTTTGCCCCTGCCACTCAATCCAAGCGTGCGACAATTCGATCTTATTGTAGGTATGCGTGTTCAGAGATACACTTCGCCACCGAAAATCCGGCTCGAAATGCTCCTCTGTACCTTCCTGAATCAGGAGCATGGGGATAGCAGCGGAGACGCACCAAGCAAATTCCCTGTTAGTAGGAATTTGCTGGCGGTATGTCGTGGCAAGAAAAAAAAGTGACGCAACGTGGTCCGGTAGGAGATTGAACTTGAGGGTGGTTCGCGGCGATTTCGGTATTCCCGGCACAAGTTGCTCTGTACTGGCACTCGTGACTTCACAGCCGATTAGCGATTTCAACAACGAGACGGCGCTTGTGCCCTTTAGGTGAAACGCCGACTTTTGTTTCGGGACCAATCCCACTTCCAACTTGCCAACGCCACGGCCATCGAAGTAAAAACGGCGAAATCTGGGAACCAAATGCATGTGGCTGTTTGAGTCAGTGTGGACCGCCGGGCAACGAGGGAACCGAACGGTTCCATTAGCATCGCAGACATGGCCCTCGCCGATCCCCTTCGCACCACCCTGCGGGCGACGGCGTATAGGTCCGAACGCACGCACAAATTTCCTCGCGGGCGGATAAGCATCGGGCCAGTCCGGAATTTGTAGCCGGCTGGGTGCCCCACCGACAAAGTCGCGGACGTCGGCAATTGGAAAAACGATATCAACTAACATGTAATAACGCTCAAAAAAGCGTCGTCAGAGAACGAAATCTGAAGACGCACGGTCAACCCGACCGATTCCGGGTGCTACCCGGTATCATCAGGCTAGTAAACCGCGTTACCGCGGAAACCTTGGTTCGAGCAGCGTCGGTCGTAATGCCGACGTCAACTCTGTCCGGATTTTACACGACCGGCTTCGTGAAAGCAACAAATGTCCGACGAACGGCAGGCGTCACCCGGCGGCGGCCAAGTGACCTTCCATCTTGATTCCGCCACGATCCGCCGCTCGGATGCACGCCGTTGTTAGGCTGTCTTCCGACCATCATCACATCACGGCTGCCAATTCTCGACGAATCTCCTCGCCTGCAGCCGCGATACCGGATGAAATGTCAATGTAAGTAAGGCCACTTATGTCGGACGGTAGTTCAAGGGGCCCTTTGTGAAGAAGCACCACACGTCCCGATCTACGATGAAGGGCGCTAAGGAAGTACCCCAGCTCAAAGATGACGTTCTGTCGGGCACGCCATTTTGCCTTGTTGCTTTCGGTAGCCGTTGCCACCTTGTCGTCGGGAGTCAGCAACACGAATACGATGTCCACGTCTTCGGCGGCTGCCTCGAACTTCTCCATTATCGAACGACCTGTCGACGGTAGTTCGTGAAGGATCTTTGGTTCCGGGAGCGTAAGAACGTTTTGGAGGTAGTTCTTGAGTTCCAGTTTCGCCGATTCGTCGTGCCCATGAACAATGAAGACTCGAAGCTTCAGCGCGGGGTTAGGAGTCTCCAACGCATGTGAGACGAGCCTGACGATGTCGCGTCCGGATGCATGGGTCTTTCGGATAAATCCACAACCGTATTGCTCGAAGAATCGTCCCACCTCCAGGTCAGGCAGCACAGAACACCCGACGAAGCGAACGGTTGGGTGATTGATCTTTATCCACCGGGCGAGGACCATTCCGGAGGCGAATCCGCCTCGAGCCTCAAGCCTCGACTCGGCGTCATCGCCGAGGGGTAGCATCATATCGAGAATCGCGAGATCCGGCGGGTTGGCAGCAATCAGTTGCTTTGCGCTTTGAACATCGCCAGCCGTCTCCACGCAGTAGCCTTCCATGGAGAGCTGGTGGATCCAAAAGTCGAGCTCGTACACATCGTCGTCGACCCAGAGAATTCTGCGCGCTGGTGCTGCCGTCATGTGCCTTGACTCCCCAGCCTAACGACGGCGATCACGCGGCGGCGAGGATAGATCAACCATTGCCAATCCGCCCGCCATCGCCGCTCGCGTGCATCGCTTTGTTCGTCGTTTTGGGCTGCCAAACGGGGCGACCGGACGCCGCGAGTCGCCGGGCAGCGTCATTCGCTATCGCAACGATGTCGCCGGCAAATCGATCAGAAATCTCCCGGCGGATTCGATGGATTTCCTCGATTTCGGATTCAGTCTGCGGTTTCCGTATCATCACCAAGCAACTCCTCAGGCGTACAGATGATCGGGATGGGAATTCCCAGTTCGCTAAGAACGTTGTGGATCCGCGGCAGAATTTTGGCATTGGCGATGTGCGTGCAGTTCCACGTCAACAAGTATTGTATCCGATGGTGAGCCACGGCAGCAATGTGCAGCGCGTCCACCTGTGCCTTCGGTGGCAGAATCGCGCGGGACATGATCGCAGTGGCGATTTGTGCGATTTCTGGTGCCGGCGGAAGAAGCGGGATGCCGTCCAACGCCCGCAAGCGATCGGTCGCGAGGGTCGGGTCACCAGCGGAGATCTCGTCGATCACGTATTCGGACACAACAAGTTCGTAGTTGGTCCGTTCGTTGTTCCACCAGCGATGCGTCAGTACCTGCCGGGCCGCCCGAACGAGGTCCGAACTGGGGCGCTGCCGCAGGTAGCTCACGATCGACGATTCGACGTAAAGAGTGTCCATTACGCCCTCTCTCACGACGAACGGAAGCCGTAACCGGGCGGCCGGCAAAAGACTTTGATTTCAAAACACGCGTGGTCGGCCGCTCCGGTTCACGGTACGCCCGACATGGGCGTGAACTTGTGGGGTGCAAGTCCCCTGTACGAAAACGGGTTTTGATCGGAGGGCAGTATACCAAATGTAAACCGACCAAGCAAAAGT
>Ga0116156_10001887_pt1 | contig 19598 bp, 13 predicted proteins | sample AD_UKC045_MetaG_FD_89891 | JGI IMG/M metagenome (GOLD analysis project Ga0116156, IMG submission 89891) | Active sludge microbial communities of municipal wastewater-treating anaerobic digesters from USA - AD_UKC045_MetaG | ecosystem: Engineered > Bioreactor > Anaerobic > Digestate | place: USA... | reverse complement strand
TCAACAATCCAGATCTCGTTTCGGCTTTCGGCAACGATTGGGCAAAATACTACGAACACTACTTAACTTTCGGAATGGCTGAGGGTCGAAGCGGGATTTAAAAAGAGATGTGAATAATGTGGCCGTTCGTCAGAAGCTGATGGAGACAATGAATATGATGTAAAAACATCAAAATGGAAGTTTTTGGAGGTAGATGATGAAATACGCGGGAGAAATTGGCTTTGGTGTTTCTTCAGAAGTTAGACCAAGTGTGTGGCAAGAGACTATTGTAACACGCCGTTATAAAGGCGATGTCAATCGCGTATCTCGTCGTCTGCAGTCGGCCGATAAGATTAATGACGACGTGGTTATAAGTAACGAGATAGAAATCTTTGCTGACGCATTTGCATATGAAAACTTTCAAAACATTAAGTATGTTACGTGGATGGGAACTAAATGGACTGTAAACACCATTACTGTAGAACACCCACGTTTAATACTCGAGATAGGAGGTGTGTATAATGGCGACACTGGACCGGAGGCTTGACTTCGATGCAAGACTTCGTAGAATACTAGGGTCAGACAATTTATATTTTGATCCACCAGCGTCTAAAAAGATGCACTATCCATGCATACGGTACAGTAGATCATATATAGACACTGTCAATGCAGATAATTCCGTCTATCTCGCAGGAAAACGTTATGAAGTTATAGCAATCTATTATGATGTTGATAGCGACCTTCCTGATAACATAATTCACAATACTGAGGGATTGCTTTTCAGTCATGATAGGCACTACGTCGCAGATGGCCTACATCACGACGTATTCACAACAACATTTTAATTAGGAGGAAAAAAGAAATGGCTAAATTACTTTGGGACCAGACAGCAGAACACTTTTATGAAACAGGTAACGACAGGGCTGTCGTATACCCCTACAACAACACCAACAAGTCCTATGATAAGGGATACGCTTGGAACGGTATTACCGGTGTAACAGAATCCCCTTCAGGTGCTGATGAGACAGCTATTTACGCTGATAACATCAAATACCTCTCACTCAGAGCTGCTGAGGAGTTCGGTATGACTGTTACCGCATACACCTATCCTGATGAGTTCGCTGAGATGGATGGTTCTGCATTCCCTACAAAGGGAGTAAGAATTTACCAGCAGGCTCGTAAGACATTCGGTTTCTCTTACAGATCAATCATCGGTAACGACACCGAGTCTAACGATCACGGTTATATGCTCCACCTTATCTACGGTCTTACAGCATCTCCTTCCGAGAGAAGTTATAGCACTGTTAACGACTCTCCCGAAGCTATCGAGTTCAGCTGGGAAATGACTGGCGTACCTGTAGCAATCACAGGTTATAAGAACTCTTGTCTGCTTACTGTTAAGTCTACTGACTTCGTAACACCCGAGGAGCAGGCAAAGCTTAAGGCACTCGAGGACATCCTCTGGGGTACAGACGCAGGAGACGTTTACACAGCAGTAACTCCTGTTGGATCTGAGAATCCTGCGACAGAGGGATGGTATGAGAAGAGTGGTAACACCTATGTGCTTAGCGCAGACACAACAGTAGACGCACAGAAGACTTACTACTCAAAGACAACCGTAACCGCTACAGATGCGAGACTTCCTCTTCCTGATGAAGTTATCGCGCTCCTCAGCTCAAACATCGGTGGCTGATAAAAACATCAAAATGGCAGAGGGGGCTTCATAATAGAGGCCCTCTCTATTATAAAAACTAAGGAGGAAAAATGCCATGTATGTAAAAGCAATAACTTACACAGATTACAACGGAGAAAAGAAGACCAAGAATTTCTACTTCAATCTTACGCGCTCAGAGATTGCGAGAATGCATCTCTATGAGGACGGCGGTCTTGAGAATAAGATCAAGAAAATGGTCGAGTCAGGATCAAACAAGGAAATCTTCAAGTATTTTGAGGAATTTGTTCTGTCTTGCTACGGCGAAAAGAGCGCAGATGGTGAAGAGTTCATGAAGAGTGACGCAATTCGTGAAAAATTTAAGAATCATCCTGCATATGATGAGCTTTTTATGGAGTTCATCAGCGGTGGAGACAAGGCTATGAGTGATTTCATAAACGGAGTTATTCCTCGTGATGTAGCTGAGTCAATCACAAAAGCAGATCCAAATACATTAAATAAACTTGTTGGTTTCGAGGTCATCCCCGGTAACAAGCCCGAGTCCAACTGATCAATATAGGAGGAAGAGATGCCTAAAACAATACACATCCCGTCAAGAGAATTGTACAATGAAAGTACTAATCGGTTCATCAACGTCAAAGAGACGACTCTTGTTTTAGAGCATTCTCTTCTGTCCATATCCAAATGGGAAGCCAAATGGAAAAAACCCTTTTTGACAGAGGGATCTATGGACACCACTGAAAAAATACTCGATTACATCAGGTGTATGACAATAACTCCACAGAATCCAGATCCGAATGTATATTTATGCATTACTCAGGATGATCTTAAGGAGATTATGGATTACATAAATGATCCAATGACTGCGACGTGGTTTGGAGAAGACAAAGATCCTAATAAAAAGAAAAAACGTCAAAAAGAGGTGTTGACATCCGAAGTAATTTACTGGGAAATGATAGCCCTACAGATACCTACTGAGTTTCAGAAATGGCATCTTAATAGGTTGACAACACTTATCCGGGTTTGCAATGCTAAAAACAATCCCGAAAAGATGAACAAGAAAGACATATTAGCTCAAAATGCAGCACTCAACAAAGCACGTAGAGCAAAATTGCATAGCAAGGGCTAAATTAACCGGAACAAACAAGGAGTGAGACATGTTATCAAATACAGCAACTCCTAAATACTATGCGGAATTTAGGGAAAGGGTAATAGATGGTGAGATAGCAATAAACGAATACATTGCTATGGAAATGAGACGCATAGACCATCTGATAGAAGACCCAAGATTCTATTGTGACGACGATGCTATGGAGGGATACGTCGAGTTTTGCAATAAAGAGCTTACCTTAACCGACGGATCTCCACTAGAGTTGCTTGATACATTTAAATTATGGGCAGAAGAGATATATGCTTGGTATTATTTCGAGGATAAGAGAGTTTACATTCCTGGAAAAAATGGCGCACCAGGCAGAACCATCATAAAAACAGTAAAAAAACGCCTTACAAAAAAGCAATACCTTATAATTGCCAGAGGTGCTGCTAAGACGATGTATGCTGAAACAATTCAGGCGTTTCATCTGGTTGTGGATGAAGATACCACTGATCAAATAACCACTGCACCAACAATGAGACAGGCGGAAGAAGTTCTTCAACCGTTTAGAACAGCTATTGCACGTGCCAGAGGGCCGGTGTTTCAGTTGCTCACTTATGGATCACTTCAGAACACAACTGGCAATAGGAATCTCCGACAAAAACTCTTTTCAAGTAAAAAGGGTATAGAGAATTCCACTACGAATTCAATCTTACGTATAGTCCCGATGTCAGTTGACAAGACACAGGGATTTAGAAACAAAGTAGCTACCGTGGATGAATGGCTTTCAGGAGATATTCGAGAGGATGTAATTGGTTCTATTGAACAAGGCGCATCTAAATTAGATGATTATCTGATTTTAGCAGTATCTTCAGAAGGAACAGTAAGAAATGGTCCTGGCGACACTATAAAGATGGAGTTGCTTGATATTTTAAAGGGTAAGTATCCCGCTGAGCACATCTCCATTTGGTATTACAGATTGGATGATGTACGTGAAGTAGAAGACAGAGATATGTGGATTAAGGCTAATCCCAATCTAGGCGTTACTGTAGGTTATAATGTATACGAGCGAGATAAAGAAAGGGCTGAGAATGCTCCGGCTACTCGCAATGATATTTTGGCCAAAAGATTTGGCATACCTATGGAAGGGTATACGTACTTCTTCACATATGAAGAGACTAAGCCGCATAGGCGTAGAGAATTCTGGCAGATGCCTTGTTCCATGGGAGCGGATATGTCACAAGGTGACGACTTCTGTGCATTTACGTTTTTATTCCCACTCGGCAGAGATGAATTTGGTGTAAAGACACGCAGTTATATTTCAACTAGAACACTACAAAAACTTCCTAGAGCTGCAAGGGAGAAGTACGAAGACTTCATAAATGAGGGAAGCTTAGTCATATTAGACGGAACGGTTCTTGATATGATGGAAGTGTATAATGATTTGGATGAATACATAGAGTCTAAAGAATATGATGTACAGTGTCTTGGTTACGATCCATATAACGCCAAAGAATTTATACAAAGATGGGCAACCGAGCATGGCGAATATGGTATTGAGAAAGTACCGCAGGGCGTAAAGACAGAATCTGTTCCACTTGGTGAACTTAAGGATTTATCAGAAGATCGCAAACTTATATTTGATCAGTTGCTTATGCAGTTCGCAATGGGAAACTGTATAACCGCTGAAGATACAAATGGTAACCGCAAACTTCTCAAGAAACGCTACGAAGAGAAAATCGATAACGTAGCTGCTTTGCTTGACGCATGGGTTGCTTACAAAGTAAACAAAGACTCATTTGAGTAAAGGAGGCATAACTAATGGCATCTTTTGTTGATAGAGCCAGAAAAGCCTGGGACGTTTTTAGGGGTAGAGATCCGACAGATTATAGATCTTCATATGGCCCTGGATACTCAAGACGACCAGACAGATCAAGGTTATATTTTGGTGGTGAGAAATCCATAGTAAACGCGGTGTACACTAGAATTGCTATTGATGTATCTGCAGTAGGTATGGAGCATGCCAAAAAGAATGACGATGGCTTTTTTGAAGAGACTATACAGTCGCCATTGAATGATTGTTTGGGATTGTCTGCAAATCTGGATCAAACCGGTAGAGCTCTTATACAAGACATAGTAACAAGCATGTTTGACGAAGGAGTAGTGGCGGTTGTTCCGACGTTTACAAGCAAAGACCCAACTGTTAATGATTCTTACGACATTTATGAGCTTCGTAGTGCAAAAATTAAACAGTGGTTTCCTAAGCATGTACGTGTGGAACTGTATGACGTTGATTCAGGACAGAAGAAAGAAGTAACATTACCTAAAAAGTGTGTTGCGATCATTGAGAATCCGTTCTACAATGTCATGAACGAACCAAACTCAATCGGCAAACGATTAATAAACAAATTAAACCTTTTGGATTCTGTCGATGAACAGCTCAGTGCTGGAAAACTCGACTTAATCATACAATTCCCTTATCAGGTTAAAAGCCCGCTTAAGAGGAAACAGGCAGAAGAACGAAGGAAAGATCTTGAATCTCAGTTGAACAATTCTACATACGGTGTCGCATGGGCTGATGCTACTGAAAAAATTACTCAGCTTAACAGACCATTGGAGAATAATCTCTTGAGTCAGATTGAGTACCTCACTACACTTTTCTACTCTCAGCTGGGTATCTCAGAAGACATTCTGAAAGGTACTGCAGATGAACAGGAAATGCTTAATTACAGAAACAATGTAATTGAGCCTGTTTTATCGGCTATTGCGGATGAGATGACTAGAAAGTGGCTGACGTCTACTGCTATAACACAGAACCAGTGTATCACGTTTATTGCTAATCCGTTTAAGTTAACGCCTACGGCCAATATCGCTGACATCGCAGATAAGTTTACGAGAGCTCAAGTTCTTTCGTCCAACGAGGTTAGATCTATCATCGGTTATAAGCCGGTTGATGACAATCGTGCCGATGAACTTAGAAATCCCAACTTAAACAAATCTGATGAAGAGATAATGGATCCGATATTAACTAAGGACGACGACAATAAATCTGTAACAAACAACAATATTGACATGGAAAAAGCAAAAATCCGTGTTAATGAATTATTACAAAAAATCTAATGAAAGGAGACATCAAAATGGCAGGAAATTACGATTTTGTCGGCACAGCTACACAGTATGGAATAAAGTGTGCTGATGGACGGACACTGCTGAACGGGGCCTTTTCCGGTTGTGATGGTAAAGTGGTTCCGCTTGTGTGGAATCATGGTCACAAGGATGTTGAGAACGTTCTTGGCCACGCTCTGCTTAAAGAAGTGGGCGATAAAGTTTTGGCTTACTGTAAGCTGAATGGTTCAAAGAAGGCTCAGCATGCAAGATTTGCGCTTCAGAATGAAGACCTTGCAGCACTTTCAATCTATGCGAATGAACTTCAGGGAGGACGAGCCGTCAGCCACGGAGTTATTCGTGAGGTAAGTCTCGTTCTTGCGGGAGCAAATCCTAAGGCTATGATCGACACAGCATCTATTGCGCATTCAATGGGAATGGAATACGATTTCGATGATGACGAGATCGCAGAGGCTTATATTTACCACGGAATCACTGGTACAATAAAGGCTAACGAAAATGCTGATGATGCAACAGATACAGATGACATAGATCAGGACGGAGAAGAGCTTAGCCACTCCAATGATAAAGAAGGCGATAAGGAAGATGACAAGGATGCCAAGGATGACAAAGGCGATGAGAAGAAATCCACACCTAAAGAAATCTTTGACTCCATGACTGAAGAACAGAAAACATTAACGTTAGCTTTAGTTGCACAGGCTGCTGAAGATAACAAGAGCGAAAAGGAAGACGATAAGGAGGATTCCGAGATGAAACATAACATTTTTGAAAGCGACAACGCATCAGTACAGGGTCCTGTAATCTCCATGGCAGATCGTAAGCAGATAATCGCTGACATCAAGAGATATGGTACCCTTACAGAGTCCATTAAGCATCATATGGAAGATGAGAATGGCGTTCTTGCACATGCAATAACCCCGGCAAATTATCCCGAGAATGCTGATGGAACCGCACAGACATATGGAATTGCTAATATCGATTGGCTCTTCCCTGACATGAAGAACATCTCTAGCGGTGCTCCTGAGTTCATCATGAGAGATCAGAGCTGGGCAAATAAGCTTATCTCTGCTGTACACCACACACCTTTTGCTCGTGTTAAGATGATGTTCGCTGACATCACTGCTGATGAAGCACGTGCTAAGGGTTATATCAAGGGTAACCAGAAGTATGAGGAAGTATTTACTCTTCTTAAGAGATCTATCGATCCTCAGACTGTTTACAAGAAGCAGAAGTTCGATAGAGACGATATCGTCGACATCACAGACTTCGATGTAATTGCTTGGGTTAAGACCGAGATGAGAGGAATGCTCAACGAGGAAATCGCTCGTGCAATTCTTATCGGTGATGGCAGAAGTGCTGCTTATGAAGATAAGATCTCTGAGGATCACATCAAGCCCATCTACAACGATGCAGATCTCTACACCATTAAGGTTAGACTTCCCTACGTTGCAAATGAGACAGAGGACGCAAGAGCAAAGAGAGTTATCAAGGCTGCTATCAAGGCTCGTACACAGTACAAGGGATCTGGTAATCCGACAATGTACACAACAGCAGAGTTCCATACCGACATGCTTCTTCTTGAGGATGCTAACGGTTACAGCCTGTACAAGACTGATAATGAACTTGCTACAAAGTGTCGTGTTAAGGAGATCGAGGAAGTTGAGGTTATGGAAGGTGTTAGCCGTGAAGTAACCGATAGCGGTACAGCTACAACGTATGATCTTGCAGCAATCATCGTTAACCCGGTTGACTACAACGTTGGTACAGACCGTGGTGGCGAGATCAACTCTTTCGAGCAGTTCGACATTGACGTTAACCAGCAGAAGTATCTTATGGAGACCAGAGTTTCTGGTGCACTTGTTAGACCTAAGTCTGCAATTGTTATCGAGATCGCTCGTTCATAAGAAACATCAAAATGGTAGTGGGCGGTGTCACAGCCGCTCACTGCTTTTTACGTGAAAAAAAAAAATAACGCATGAAAACTTATAGGGCCGAAGCCCTATAGTTTAGAAAGCTAAATCGCTTTCAACATATTCAACTGTAACCTTCGGAGTTCTTGTGTGTACATTTACATCGACTCCTGTAATTATGCTAGCAAGTATACCGCCACAAATAGCGGCTATAATTACTAACAATACCACAATTGTTATCATAAATTTCTTCATCTCATTATCCTCCTTAATATTGTTTTATGTTGATTGTTACTCTCCTATAATATAGCGTGAAAAACTTGGAGGTTAAAAATGGCTAAATACTTTAAACATACTGGTAATTTTTCACGCACTACTAAATTTTTAAACGGCTTGCTACGTAAAGATTACCTAAATGTTCTTAATAAATACGGACACGAAGGTGTTATGAGGCTCATTGAGTATACTCCTAAAGACACAGGATTGACTGCGATGTCCTGGAATTATGTAATAGAGGAAGATAAAGACAAAGGCCTTATAACACTTACATTCATAAACACAAACGTAAAAGATGACTGGTGTAACATAGCAATTATGTTACAATATGGACACGCCACAAGAACTGGCGGATGGGTTGAAGGAATAGATTATATTAACCCAGCTCTTAAGCCAGTATTTGATAAAATGGCAGATGCTATTTGGATGGAAATAACAGAGACTTATTAGGAGGATTGACATGAACGATTTTAGAGATTTTTCAAAAGCCTATAATAACTATCTTGAACATGGTCTGCCCTATGCAGAAGATTATCTGTGTCATCATGGTATCCTTGGTATGCATTGGGGTATAAGACGTTATCAGAATAAAGATGGTTCTTTGACTACCGAGGGTAAGCAGAGATATGGCAGCGAAGCAAATTTTAAAAAGTATCAAGACACTGTTAACAAAGGAATTAAAACAGGAGCTAATGTTGTTGGTGGTGTAGGAGGGCTTGCTGGTGGTTTGGCCGGTGGATTTGTTGGCGGCGCAATAGGCGGTGCTGCTGGCGGTTTATTAGGAGGAACTGTTGGAGGCGCAATAGCTAGATCTAAAGCAAATAAACAGTTAAAAGAAGATCTAAATAAGGGAGATAAAAATACCCCAAATAAGGAAGTTTCGGAATACGTCGCAAGAAAAACCGAGGAAGCTAACAAGATCGATCTTGAAAAAGTACGTAATTCCGCCCTAACAGACGAAATAAAAGATAAGTGGCAGCGTGCTGTAGAAACCGACAAATTTGATCAGGATTTCCTTGAGAAGACTCAAAATAATTATGATGATATGCCAGAAGATGCCGCTAGAAAGCAAACATTAAAAGACTATCAGGATTATTTGAATTGCAAACACATACATGATATGGCGATTGATAAGCACAAAAATTCGAAAGAACTGGACGATGCAGCAGATCTTGGATTAAAAGCACTTAATAAAATTGATCCGCATGACGATTGGGATACAGATCCTGGTGATCCGGACGCTAGAGATTGGTTCAATTATGAAGATCAAACTATAGGTTTTGTTGAAGTAGCCGATCTATGTAAAAAGATCTCAAAGGAATATGCAAATACAGACGAAGGGGTTAAAATCGCACGTGCAGAAGTCAACCAAATGTTAGACAGTTTAAAAGACAACAAAATGCGTGAGTATTTTAAGCAAAAACCGGAAGCCTTATTTGATCTTGAGGATTTTGCATCTGTTCATAGCAATTCATCCGACGGATTTAAAGATAAATACATCGACGCTATCTTCGCTATCCTTCAGGCAGAAGGTAAGATACAGCATTCCGCTGTAGAAGAAGTTTTTCAAAAATTTGGCATCATATAACACAAATACATCAAAATGGCAGTAAAACAGGAGGGTTGTATGAATAACTATAGAGATTATGGGTCATATACATCCATATACAACGGACAAATACCTGATTATACAGACTATCTTTCTCATCATGGTATCCTTGGTATGCATTGGGGCATAAGACGTTATCAGAATAAGGATGGCACATTGACCGAAGCAGGCAAGAAAAGGTACGACAAACTCGATGCAGAAGCTGATAAAATCAAGGATCGTAATAAACGTTTAAAAGCAAAAGCAAATGCTAGAAAATACGGAACTGAAACGCCGAAAGAACGAGATAAAAAAACTAGAATATACGAGGCTGCCAAATCAGTAGTCGAAAAATATGGATTCAAAGCAGACGATTGGGTAAATGGAAATTTTACAAACGATAAAAGAGATATCGTTATAGCTAAGGACGTTTCCAATATAGATAATTTTGACAACTTTATGAAACATGTTGACGACTTTAATAAAAATTACAAAGAACACAACAACATTATGAAAAAAGCCGCTGCAGCACAAATCTCTAAACGTCTTGGGGTTTCAGAAAGCCAAATGAGAGGACAAATTGAAAAAACAGGACGTCCGTTTATAAACATATCAGATACTCGCAGTGGTGGTATATACCTTACTGCAGATTACGATATTGGCGATAAAACGCATTGGGCGACTGTGGAATACGACCCAAAAACAAAGCGGGTGTATAGTGTGGCAATGAACGGATAATCTAAAGACATCAAAATGGCAGTAAAACAGGAGGGTTATCATGTCTAAAGAACTCGATCAGAGAGTCGTGGAGATGCAGTTTGACAATAAAGAGTTCGAACGCAATGTAAGCACATCTCTCGGTACTATCGAAAAGCTTAAAATGGCCCTCAATTTTGATGGGGCTAAGGGGTTAGATAGCATCACCGAAGCAGCTAGGAGGATGGATCTTTCTAATGTAGAGAGACAGACGGATTCTGTTAGGGTTCAGTTCTCATCTCTGCAAATTGCCGGTGCAACGATGATTGCTAATCTAACCACTAGTTTCATGAATTTTGGTAAGAAACTATGGTCTATATCATTTGGACAGATGAAGTCCGGTGGTATGGGTAGAGCTCTTAAAATTGAGCAGGCTAACTTCAAGATGAAAGCGCTTGCTAAAAACATCGATGCGGTTAAGAACGGTCTTATTACAGTTGATGATCTCCTTGCTACAATGAGTGACTCAATTGATAGGGCCGTTACTGGTACCGCATACGGATATGATTCCGCAGCAAATGTAGCATCTCAGCTCATGGCGTCCGGTCTTACAGATGCTAATAAGATGTATGATTACTTAAGAGCTATCGCAGGTGCTGCAGCAATGACCGGTCGATCATTTGACGATATTGGTAATATATTTACTACAGTTGCATCAAATGGTAAATTCATGACGATGCAGCTTAGACAGTTCTCTGCATCAGGTCTTAATGTTGCCGCTACCTTAGCTAACACAACCAAATTTGCAGGTAAAACCGAGGCTGCTATTACTGAGATGATCAGTAAGGGTAAAATTGGTTTTGAAGACTTTGCTGATGCTATGAATGAAGCATTTGGTGAAGCAGCAGGTAAGGCCGATGAAACCTATGCAGGTGTATTGTCAAACGTTAAAGCTCAGTTATCTCGTTTGGGTCAGAGATTCGCTGTTCCATACATAGAGAACATGATACCGTTCCTTCAGAAATTGAAGGCAGCTATTAAACAGGTGAGCGCTACGCTTGCACCAGTTTCTGAACGATTTGATAAGTATTTTGGAATGCTTACTCGTTGGGGTTCCTCGGTTTTAGAAAACTTCGACTATACAAGAATCTCTATCGGATTCAGATCAATAGAGAACCTGGCATGGCTTGTTATAGGTGTGCTTAAGACACTCGGAGATGCATTTAAAGAGGTATTTGTCGGAAAGACTCAGGATGAGATAGTTGAGGCGGCAAGACAGTTCGAGAAATTTACAGAGCAGTTACTTCCTAGCAAGGAAGCTATAGATGGTTTACGAGGTATATTTGTAGCTCTCTTAACACCGCTTAAGATAGTTCTTAAGTATGCTGGAAAGCTTACAACATACACAAGACCTATAATAGTGGCTATTTCAAAGATAGCTCAGGCCGTATTAAGTATATTCTCTGTGTTAGAGCCTTTGGCATTGTGGTTGCTGAACGTTATAGACCAGATGGGAGTATTTGACGCGGTTCTTACACTTGTGACAAATACTATAGTATATTTAGCGACTGTAGTAGCAATATTAATAGCCGTGCTTGGTGAGTTATTCAAGCAGTTAGTTACATCGGAAAGATTCAAATCTTTCGGTAAAGCTATTGAACAGATAGCAGTTAATCTGTCTACATTATTAGTTACTGCGCTTATTAAGGTATTTGAGCTAATATTTAACATATTTGATTTTATCGCTAAGGCAACTAGTGATTCATCATTCTTCACAGTACTTATAGACAACATAATAGTATTGGTTAACTGGGTCGGCGAGCTTGCAAAGGCATTCCAGTTCTGGCTTAATACTCCCGGTTCTGCAGAAGGATTGAAGAATGTAGTAAAATTCGTAGAGCATTTCATCAGTATGGTCACAGATTTCTTTACTGGCCAGGATATTACAAAAGATATCGATGGAATGGGCAACAGTCTTCATAATCTTGGCGAAGTTATTCGAGAAATGGGCCAGAGATTTAAGGATTCTTGGAATAACATAGATAAGTCAAAGACAATTATGTTTCTCTTTGTGCTTACTATGATAGTTGTGCTTCTTAGTATTAAGAACTTCATAGATAGTTTAACGAATCTCTCTAAGTCAGTTGCTTCGATCCCGAAAACAATTACTGAGTTCAGCAAAACCTTGAAACACATGAACGACATGTTTGGTCCAGTTGCTCAGACAATTATTGCTTTCGGTGCAACTATTTCTATATTAACAGCAGCTATTAAGACATTGTCAGCTATTCCGGCAGATGATCTTAAACGAGGAACTATAGCTCTTGCGGCTATGACTGCTGTTGTAGCAACCTTTGTTGCTGTATTTATATATCTTGAAAAGGTTATTAATCCCGCTAACATGGTTGTTGTGAACAATGCAGCTATAGATCTAGTTGCTGTAGCAGCATCCATGCTTTTAATGGTATCAGCGATCAAGAAGATCGCAGATATTAGTGGTGATACGAATAAACTTCTTGCTTCTGCCGGTACGTTAGTTGTTTTAATGGGCGCACTTTCCGGGGTTGTTATTGGATTTTCTAAGTTTGCAACGATCGTATCTAAACCTGATCTTAAAGTTGCTACATCAGTTTCTGCATTATCTATGCTTGCATTTGCAGCATCAATGCTTATATTAGTACAGGCGCTTAAGATGCTGGAACAGGCAGATATGCCTAACATTAAGGAAAATCTTAAAAACCTTGGTGTTCTCATGCTTGAATTAGCAGTAGGTATGAAAGTTGCTGCTGGTGCTACTTGGGGAAGCGCTGCTTCTATAGTGGCTTTCTTAGGTTCACTCATTACTGTATTCGGCTTGTTAGCATTACTTGCACTGGTTCCTATGGATCTGGTTAAGTCTACAATTGAAAAGGCAACTATTATATTTAGTTCATTTGCATCTATGTTGCTTATACTGTCTGTAGCCGGCAAGATAGCTATGGGCAGTGAACGAGTTGTTATGGCAATGTCGGGTCTTATACTGTCATTTGTATCTGTGATCAGCACATTTATACTACTGACGTTAGTTATAGACAACCTCAAGAATCCTAAATCAATAGAAAAAGCTTTAAATGCCATGGAACGTGTTATAACTGACATGGCTGTAGCTGTTGGATCTCTTGTGGTTATATACGGTATATTTGTCGGCGTGTCCAAGATGCTTGCCGGATGGAAGAAGAAAGCATATTTATCCGCTGTATCATCTGCAGAGGCCTTAGTATCTATGGGCGAGCTATTATTAATGATGGCCGGATCCATGGTACTTATCGGTGTTGCTGGTGCACTTTTAAGCAAAGTCCCGGCAGATGTGCTTAAGCAGCTTGAAGTATATTTAGTTACTATGGGTGTTATTGCTGGTGCAGTAACTGCGATAGGTAGAAATGCAAAAGGCTCGATGAATAAGAATTCATTTGGGCTTATTGTGTCAATGCTTTTGTCGCTGACTCTTATTATTGGTGCTTTAGCAGTATTCCAATATGCAGATATGGAGAAATTAGTTATATCTGCAACTGCTCTTACTTATGTTATATTAGCTATCGCGGTATTAATTGGAGCTGTAAGTCTTATCTCGAAAAATTCTAACGATAAAGATAAAGATACTAAGAAAGCTCAAACGTCAATATGGTCTATATCAGCGTTTGTGTTAGCATTGGCTGGTCTTGCATATGTTATAACTTCTGGTTCTTCTGGTATGGCAAGCGCGGGCGTATCAACTGAGTTTATGATTGCTTTTGGTATGACTATGATTGGTTTATTAGCTACCCTTGGTTTGCTAATAGCTGGTTTATCCAAGATAGAGCCAAGCGATTACAAAAAGGCTTATATTGGCATCGGTGCTATAACATTGCTGTTAGTTCCTATAGGAACTATGATGGCTGGTCTTGCTATATTGTCTGGATATATTGACAATTCAAATGTTGATGCATTGCTTAAGACAACTGGTGCAATGCTCGGCGCTATAACAGCATTAACCGTAATACTTGCTGCTATAAGCTCTGTTAAGAAAGTAAACACCAAAAAGATATTCCGCATTTCCAGTTCTATAGCTCTGCTTTCAACGGTATTTTTGGCTATTAGTGCATCTTTATCAGCACTTGCAATAACTAAAGCTGGATGGAAAGAATTTGGTATAGCCGTAGCATCATTGGGCATTGCTGTTGCGGCATTAAGTATATTAGGGGCTTTAACGGCCAAGAATAAACTATATACAGAAGATTTAATGGCTATCGCAGGATCTTTTGCAATTCTTGGCACTGTATTTTTAGAAACTTCTGCGGCCATGGCTATTATTAAACAGTCTGGTGCGGGTTGGAATGAATACGGTCAGCTTGCTTTAATGATATTAGAACTTGGTGCTATATTAGGCGCTCTGGATGTTGTGTCCAGAATGGGCGGTATAACATCCACGGGTGCACGTATAATGGCCATGGGTGCCACAATCACAATAGCTGCTCAGTCCATGATCACAATCGCAAGTGCTATGGCGATATTAAAGAAAGTTGGCGCTACTGGCGATGACATGATATCATTAGGTCTTGGTTTCAGTGTTCTTTGTGGAGCTCTAACTGCATTTGCAGCTATTTCTGGATATTTTCCTATAGTATCAGCAGGCTTAATTGCCTTAGCGGAAGCATTACTTGGTTTTGGTGTAGCAAGTCTTGGCATATCCGCTGTAATAAATTCTATCGTTACGGCATTTGTGGTTCTGTCAAGTATTTCTCACGAGAATATTGATACGTTTGTTGATAATCTGGAATATTTGTCTGATAGGATAGCTGAAATAGGCATGTCTATAGTTAAGATAATACAGACATTATCTACAACTATTGCTGCAGTAGTCGGTCAGGCGATTGCCTTTACTGTAGTAACTATGATCGGCACGCTTGCCGAGTTTCTTCCTGCAATACTGCAGGCATTATATTCCGTTTTAGTTGTATTAGTTGACTTCTTTGGTCAGCCAGAAGTACAAGATTTGCTTAACGAGTTCAGTAAAGTAGTAGGCGAAACTATTACTAATATAGTTATCGGCGCCGTCGATGGCATGTTCTGGACCATTGCTCAGAGAACTGCTGAGTTATTTGGTATAACCAGAGATGATTTTGCGCAATTAAAAGAAGACCTTCAAGCTATTGCTGACGGAACATATGCTAGTGAGGAAGATTATATTAATCATCAGCAAATCGCCGTTAGACAAAAACAGATGGAAGAACTTCAAAATGCGGCAGAATACGTTAAAGACGCAAAGAAAGCAATGGAGAATGGTCAGGATATAGACCAGGAAAAAGTTAAACAATATATAGAATACATCAAGTATTTGAGTGATGAATTAGAGAATGCTGGCGTTATGAGTGAACGTATCGTCGATTGGGAAGCTGAAGATGGTTTAGGAGCCATGATGGGCTTACGGCATGTGTCTACCCAAAAGTACGATTTCGCTACAGAAGCTGATGATATTCTTCGAGACGCTCAAATGTTAAATATTAACAATTATGACGAGTGGGCAAGCGCTATCAATGAGAATATTGACGACGTTGAATACAACTATCAAACTTTTAGAGATGAAGTTGGATCTAGTCAGTTATACGAGGAATTATTCCCTAACGCTTCCGAGACAGAAAATGCTGTTGACGCATTTGTAGATGCACAGGATAGGGCTCTTGCCCATCACTCTTCAGGTTCTAAACATTTTGGCGAGGAATATACCGAAAATTATGTCGACGGTTTAACAAATGATTATTCTGTTGAAATAGTTGAAGAAGGTACTGAAGAGCTTATTACTAGACAAAGTGATATGATGACAGATGCCGGTATACATACTGGAACACTTACTGCTAATTCCATGGCAGACGGTATGACATCAGCAGAGTCTCAGGGTTATATTATAACTGCTGCTACGGCAAATAGCGACCTTGCATATGCAACTGCACAGGATAATCTTAATGCTAAAGAACCTGTAACGCTTTCTGTTGATTCGGAGAATACAGATAATCTGAATACGTCGCTAGATGAAACTGAAGATTCTGCTACTGCAGCTAAAGACGGTTTAGCAGAAGCTGACGCTCAATTAACAGATTTCTCAAATACTGCGGTAGACACTACAGCGATTGTTAATAAACTCGGAAATAGTCTTTCTTGGCTTGGCGATGCTGCTGCGGCATATGGCATTGATATTAGTAAATTGCCTAAGCTTGGCAGTTTTTTAGGTATAAGTGAAGACGTATACATGTCTGCTGATGAATGGCGCAAAAAGGGCATGGAGAAAACTTGGGGTACTATGGCTGGCGGCGAATTATCGCGCTATGAATGGGAACGTACTGGAAAATACAAAACCCTAGACGACTATGTAAACCAAAATGCCCATGCTGGTGAAGAATGGGGCGCAGATGTACTCGGATTAAATGCCATTAAAGAGCAATCAGAAGAGGTTCAGAATGAGCTCAGTGAAACATTAGATAACGTCACTAACGGACTTGGTGGGGTTGGTGATGCTGCAGGTGCTGCTACTAAGAAGACCGATGAGCTTAAGGATTCTATAAAGTCATCTCTTGATGTATTTTCAGCATTTAATGACAAAGTCAGCACAACTGGACGTGATGTGCTTAAAAATTTTGCATCTCAGATTAAGGGCGTTACTAAATGGTCCGAGGAACTCCAGGCTTTATCAGCAAGAGGCATTAATGCGAACTTCTTGTCTGAGTTAGCTGAACAGGGTCCTGAAGCATACGAGAAGATTCATGCATTGTATACAATGACTGATTCTGAATTATCCTTATTCAATCAGATGTATGCACAGAAGTTGAGTCTGCAGAAGAATACTGTAAAAGATATTCGTAATAGCTTTGTTAAAAATGGAGCTATGACAGCTAAAGAAGCTAAGGAATATGGTAAGACCATAACAACCGCTGCTGCATCTGGCGTTAAAGATAGCACTGATAAGTTAACTAAATCTGAGACTAAAGCGCTTCAAGACGCCGCTGAAGAAGCTAGAAGACAGAAAATCGATGACAACATTATACAAAAGTATACAGTTGAGACATCATATTCCAAGGAAACTCTTGATATTTTCAATCGCTTAGAAGAATTGCAGCGTGGTGGTAATGTAAATCTTCTTATGCGTCCTACGATTGATACAAATGAGCTTAATAAGCTCGGGTGGGATGCTGGAGAAGGATTCGCTACGATGTTCACGTCCACATTCACAAATGAGGAAGAAGGAACTGCGATAAACTTTACTCCTATAATGGTCGATCCAAAGACTGGAAAGTATTTGGGCGTCTTAGATCCAGACACATTTGACAAGTATTGTCAGGATGTTGTTGAGGGCGTTAGAAAAGACGATCTGAATCTTCAGGTTGGCGCTGAATTCACAGGCGCAGATGCATTTGAGCAGGCCTCAGCAGCAGCTCAGGAAATTCATGAATTACATGAGCAGCTTGGCGAAGATTGGGGTAAAGACGGATTTGCATCTTTACAGAAATTCGGCGAGAATCTTGATGATGCTGTTAAGAGTGATTTCATTAGTAAATTCGCTAAATCCGTTATATCTAATGATGTAAAACTCTCAATGACTCAGGCATTTACAGATCTTGGTCTTGTAACCATGAAAGCTTTTACGCAGTCGATGAATTTCGAAACTGCGGTTGATAAGCTTATTGAATTCAAGAATGGCGTAAAAGAACAGGTTCGTAATGTGCTTAATTTGTTTGAAGAGGTTAAAGTTAAGACTGATAAGCAGAAGAAGGATGAGCAGATCACGACTTCTCAGATGCTGTATAACATGACAGAAAATGCGAAGAAGGTTGGTCGTTGGGCTACAAATATTCAGAGATTAACTGAACGCGGTTTATCCGAAGGCTTAGTGGATCAGCTACGCAAACTTGGGCCTGAGGGCGCTGATCAGATAGACGCATTTGTACGTATGTCTGATAAGGAGCTTAAAAAGGCAAACGCTATATACTCTAGTTCTTTGCAGTTGGATGAGTATACATCTGACAAACTTGTTTCTGCATATTCTAAAGCCGGTTTCGCGACCGCGTTAGGTCTTAAGAAGGGACTTGATGATGGTAAAGATGACCTGTTATTCGCATATCAGGAAACCGGCGAGGATGCTTCTGCAGGTTTTGTAAAGGGTATAGACCCTGAAGCTGCTATGCAGGTAATGACATTCCTCGGAACAAATTCGTTATCTGCATTAAAAACTGCTTTGGATTCACACTCACCTTCTGAAGAAACAAAGAAGATAGGTATGGATACTACAGAAGGTTATGTCCTTGGTATAGCAAAGCCTAACAACTTAGTTGACGCAATGTCACATCTGGCAATTACAACTCTGGATCTGTTTACTCAGTTACTCGGACCGGATAAATTCAGACAGATGGGATATGATTGCACTGACGCTTTCTCAAGAGGTATTCTCGATGGATTAGATGCAAAGTCTCGTGATATTCTCACCATGTTCACCCTCAAGATGATGGGAATAAACGACAATCTTGCAGAACCTGAGAACTCTATGAAAGTTAATATAGTACCGGTAGTGGATCAAAATGCATTATACAATAGTTCTACTTTGATGAATGACTTCTTGTCAAATAGAAACTTTGATATTTCTGCTACGGTAAACAGAGCAAATGCTACAAATAGAACTACTGGTGGAACTGATCAGAGTCTTATTGTGGACGCTATTAGAGGATTGCGCGATGAAATTAAGAATATTAGAACTGTAAACGAGGGTTATAGGTCTGATATTGGGTCGCTTAGAGACGCTATATCGTCCATGAAAGTAACATTAGATACAGGAGCGTTGGTCGGACAGATCACAAATCCGTTGGACGCAGCTCTTGGAACAAAAGCAATGAGAAGCTTAAGAAGGAGGGGTTAAGACATGCCGGATTTTAACTATAATGGAGAACATTCCATTTATATTTCTGGTAAAAACACTTGGACTGATTGGCATTTGGCACCTCAGTCCAGACCATATGTGGCCGCCCCTCCGATTAAGGAGGAGTATGTAGACGTGCCTGGTGCCGACGGTAGCCTCGATTACACAGAGGTTCTTACCGGTGGTGTCAGGTACGGTCAACGTACTGGTCAGTGGGTGTTTATATTGGACAACGGATATGTCAAGCCATTTGAGTTTCAGTCTGATATTCTAGCTTATCTGCACGGTAAGAACCACACAATAATACTTAAAGACGATCCTGAATATTACTATACTGGTAG